>OIYS01000672.1_pt1 | contig 21849 bp, 21 predicted proteins | sample 1588271 | NCBI WGS metagenome assembly OIYS01 (sample SAMN03283286) | human gut metagenome | biome: human-associated habitat; material: feces | host: Homo sapiens | place: Peru | collected 2012
TGGACCTGTCTCCAAGCTGCGCTCGCAAGCGAGCTTGCATGGAGTTAACCACAATTTGCCGTTTCCAACGGCTCTAAAACCCCTCTTTTCAACTTTTTCAGTGCTTTCGAAGTATCACATCCCTACTGGGTTGGTTTTTCGCCGAAGGCGAGCGGTTTTTATCCTTTTGGCGATGCCACCGCCCTCGCTGGGGAGGTCGGCGTTGGTGATGTGGTGTGGCTGATTCAAGCCTCAGTTTGAAATCAGACATGCCACAGCACTAACGACAGGTGCAAAGCACTGGCATCGCTAAAAGGCTGTTTTTTTATGTTTTTGTTTCTGTGCCCCCAATATTTATCCACTGAACTGGAACAACTTGTATATCAAATCATTCTTCTAAAAATCCGAAATACCACAAGCCCTAATGACCGATTTGGATTGATAATGTTTTTTCTTACATTTACCACGATTATTTTCGTCGCAAGTGAGTTTTTAACCCACAAATAGCAATTTTGATTCCACAAAGTGTAAAGTTTAAATCCACGAGTCGCACGAATCCCCTCTAATTTATTTTGTTGAATCTGTCGGATTTTTTACTCTCTCCATTTCAAGCATAGGAGGTTGGGTGACAATAGTATTGTTTTTTATTTCCTCTCCGGTGATTTCAAATTGCTTTATCAACTCTTTTCCTTCATCGTCGTAGTATGAAATCTTAAATTTATAATTATGCCGTGCAAGTGCGTCAACACCATATCGATAAGAATTATATATGACGTTGGTTAGGTTAAGCCGAAGTTCGTCATCTTGTTCAGGTTCCATATATTTCAGCTGTAGCGTTTGCTCTACGGAACAGATGATGTTCATACAAAAAAGGTTTTCATCAACTATGCCGTATTTTATATTGGGGGCCGCATTTGTTTTTGCTTCGTTTTTTAAGGAGGCAACAACGTATTTGAAATCAGCTTCATTGTCGTAGTTTTTTAGTTCTTCAGATGAAAAAGTGAACGAATTCAGCACATCTTTATCGCTCATGACGCGTAATACATGCTGTATTTTCAAGCGTTTATCCACTGCTATATAATCAATTTTAGAAATAGACTTTACTTGTTCATAACCTTTGGCTATGCACATTAGCATGTAATGCTTATAGGTATTCCACATTTCTTCATCAAGAGAAAAGTTTTTTTTAGGGATATTTACCTCCCAAAAAACGGTCCTTCCTTGCATTCGACAGCTGAAAGCCTCATTTGAATATGCCACTTGCTCTGATTCAATCATCTTTTTGTATAATTCAAGATTGATTTCATTTTGATTGACCCCTTTTTGTGAAAGTCCTCTCATCACACCACCTTTGTCATACTTTGCATAATCTATGATTTCTTGAAAACTATATTTCTTTGTGGAAATAGCATTGCCTCTTTTGTCACAATATTTCACAATGAAATTAGTTTTTAATTGAGAGATTATTTCACCATAATCTTTATGTCTTAAAATGTTAGATAAGTAAGCGAGGGACAAATTTTCATAGTACTTGCGATAGTTCTCGTCCTGCATCCACCCTAGCAAATTGTCGTTGGTTACTTGACATGTATATGTCAAGTCTCGGGTTGTCTTTGAGAAATCAATACCAATTACATATCCAAAGTCTTTTATTTCTATGGGTAACGATGATTTAAACCGATGCACCCAGTTTTCTACATCTTCCAACTTGTAGGTGAAGGTTGGTTGGCTTGTTCTTGCTGTTTTTGCTGTTCTTCTTTTTTTCGTTTTTGGATTGGCTTTTGCCTCCATTCCGCATAATGAGATCAATGCGATTAATAAAAATGAAATGATTGTTTTCATAAATGCACAATATTATAGTTAAAGTCCAATATTTACTTTTATTTATAGTCCAAATGCACGGGGTATCAATGTCACTCACCAGTTTCTACTCCTTTTTTAACCCAAATCGGTCATTAAGGATAGTGGTATTTCGGAGTTTTAGAAGAATTTTGCATGTCTTTTAATGAGCGATAGTTCTTACGTATTAAAAACAAGCGAAAGGCATCTTATAAAAACCGAAAAACCACAAGAAGTAATCTAAAAAACTCATACGTCATAATGGCCGATTGGGGGGGGGGATTATAAGCCCTCTGATAGTTCTGTTGCGGGTATTACTACGTCAATTTTACCGCCCTCTGTGCCCCTATAACTATATACAAGATTTTTGTTACATTTGCGGACCAAGTTAATGAATCGGGAGGCTATAGGGTCTGAATATGAATTCGAGATCAACTCTTCCTTTATATCTTTTTTTAATTCATCTTTTAAATCATCTGATATAGCGGAAATATCTCCTGGAATGGTGTAGATGTATATCAAATTGTGCTCGTCAATACACATGTCGTTCATACTGGTCATCTCATCTACTTGCTGTGGGCATAGAAGCCTACTCACTTGAACTTGTATGTCCAGTAATTCTTCATCCGAAGGAGGGGTTTCAAATGCTTTTTTGATTTCTTCCGAAGAGAGAATGAGACTCAAGTTATCTTTTGTTTTTGTGCCTAAGAACTTTATTTGTACCCCCACACCTATTTCTACAAGTTCTTGGAATGATTTGCCGGCCTTCGAATTAAGGTTGGATGAGATTGTCATCATCCAAGCTTTCTTAAGCAGCCCTGGTTGATTTTTTAATGATTTGATATTCAACAATGATTCATCAGACGTGAACTCACAGACAATCAAATCGTTATTTTCATCATAGCTGACGTTGGTGGCTTTTATCCCATAACCGTAATCGATAGGCAATTGGCTCTTTAGCGCCTCTAAACTTTTCACGATTTTTTGCTTGTTTGATTTTTGGCATGACGGAATCATGCAGCAAGTGGACAGAATCACTCCTAATGTGAGGAGAATGGCTTTGAAGGTTTTCATGCTCTTGATAGTGTTTCTCACGTCCTCTAATTTTGAAACAGTATTTTTAAAAAGTTTTGTATAAAAATAATGCGCAAGGACGATGCCGGGTCAATGTTCATCGGAGCGTCACCTTTTCTTCTCTTTTTTTCACAATTGACACGAAGTGATCAGGTGTTGTCTCTCGTCTCTATTGTGATGTGGGGGGATGTTTGAAATTGTTTTTTATTTGTTGTCTTTCTGCTCTGTGTAGAAGATGGTTTTGTGCCGATTATTAATTGAGGCGCAACGCATTATTGCAAAAAAGTGATCGGGCAGTTTGTTTATGTTGTTGTATTCAGTATTGTCCATTCACATTTGCAAATGTATAAAAAACACGTCACATTTGCAATATTATTGTACACCAATATTGAACAGCAAAAGCGAAAAAAATAAAACAAAAAAATATTTGCAGTTTGTGGAGCGAATGACTACCTTTGTAGAAATAAACAACTCATTAAATCATAAACTTAATTATATAATTACAACGACATGGCAAAACCTTATGTAATTGGTATCGACATGGGTGGCACTAACACCGCATTCGGCCTGGTTGACGCTCGCGGTAATGTGATCGCAAGCAGCTCTATCAAAACAGCTAAACACTCAGACATTAACGATTATATCGACGAATTGTACGAAGCCATCACTCGCATTCTCGAAGAGAACAACGCAGTGGGCAAAGTGCAAGGTATCGGTATCGGCGCGCCTAACAGCAGTTACTACACCGGCATGATTGAAGACACCGCCAACTTGCCTTGGCCTTGCCCAATTCCACTGGCACAACTCGTCACCGACAAGTTCGGCATTCAATGTATCGTGACCAACGATGCTAATGCCGCTGCAATCGGCGAAATGACCTACGGCGCAGCTCGTGGTATGAAGGACTTTATCATGATCACCCTCGGCACAGGTGTGGGTAGCGGTATCGTGGTAAACGGTCAGATGGTTTACGGTCACGACGGCTTCGCTGGCGAACTCGGTCACGTGATTATGAAGCGCACCAACGGTCGTATGTGTGGCTGCGGTCGCTGCGGCTGTCTGGAAGCATACTGCTCTGCAAATGGTGTGGCTCGCACCGCTCGTGAATTCCTCGAAATCCGCAAAGAAGATTCTCTCCTTCGCAGAATTCCTATCGACGAAATCACTTCCAAAGATGTGTACGACTGCGCAATCCAAGACGATGCCCTCGCTAAAGAAATTTTCGAATACACCGGCAACATTCTCGGTGAAGCACTTGCCGACTTCTGCACATTCTCAAGCCCAGAGGCATTCATTCTCTTCGGTGGCTTAACCAAGAGTGGCGAACTCATCATGAAGCCAGTGAGAGAATCTTATGACCGTAACATTCTCCGCAACTTCAAGGGCAAGACCAAGATTATCCTCAGCGAAATGAAAGATGCCGACGCAGCAATCCTCGGCGCATCAGCACTCGGCTGGGAAGCAAAAGACTAACCCCCACCCACATGATACTAAATTATGGAGCCATATTTGCGTGGCTCCATTTTTTTGCCTATTTTTGTGAGAAGAACAAATGGGTGAAATACCCGTCAAATCACAAAAAAGGACGGTGCAAAAAATTGACGAGTGATAACGCCATGAACGTAGGGACATGCCTTGGGCATGTTTACAATGCGTAGGCACAATGGTGCCTTTTGCTACCGCCACATTAGAATATATATTTCTATGACCGACATTGAAGCAAAAATCAAGCAGCTGCGCGACGAACTGAATCGCCACAACTATAACTACTATGTGCTCAATCAGCCTACCATCGGCGATATGGAGTTCGACTTCAAGATGCACGAACTGGAGGACCTTGAAAAGGCGCACCCAGAATTTGCCGACCCGCTCTCGCCCACGCAGCGTGTGGGTAGCGACATCAGCCAGGGTTTCAAGCAGGTACTTCACGAACGCCCTATGCAGAGCCTCGGCAACTCCTATTCCATTGAGGAGGTGCAAGACTTTCTGCGCCGTGCCAAAGACGGTTTGGGCGGCGAGCCTGTGCAGATTGTGGGCGAAATGAAGTACGACGGCACCAGCATTTCATGCACCTACGAGCACGGACGACTTGTGCGTGCCGTGACGCGTGGCGACGGTGTGCGTGGCGACGATGTTACTGCCAATGTCATCACCATCAAGAGTGTGCCGCTGCAACTCCAGCCCGGCGACTGGCCCGACAAGTTTGAGGTGCGTGGCGAGATTCTGCTCCCTTGGTCAAGTTTCGAACGCCTCAACAAGGAGCGTGAATTTAACGAGGAGCCACTGTTTGCCAATCCACGAAATGCCGCAGCCGGCACATTGAAAATGCAAAATTCTGCCGAGGTGGCGCGCCGTGGACTCGATGCCTACTTCTATTTCCTGCTGGGCGACCAACTCGAAACGTCAGCACCAGGCCTATTTAGCGAAAACGACTTCAGCACCCACACTGGGCGCATGGAAGCGTTGAAGAAATGGGGATTCAAAGTGGCTGAACACTCGGTTCTCGATTCGATTGATGCCGTGAAGGACTTCATCGACCAATGGGACGTGCAGCGCAAGAATCTGCCAGTTGCCACCGATGGCTTGGTGTTTAAACTCAATTCCATTCGCCAGTGGCTCAACCTCGGCAGCACAGCCAAATCGCCACGATGGGCCATCGCCTACAAATTCGCGCCAGAGCGTGAGTGCTCACCGCTGCAATTCATCAGTTTTGAAGTGGGCCGCACCGGTGTGATTACGCCAGTAGCCAATCTTGAGCCAGTGCTGCTGTCGGGTACCATCGTGAAGCGCGCATCGCTGCACAACGAAGACATCATTCGCCAACTCGACATTCACGAAGGCGACTACCTGTATGTGGAAAAAGGTGGCGAAATCATTCCTAAAATCGTGGGCGTGGACCTGAAACGCCGCAAAGCCGACAGCCGCCCGATTGAGTTTGTGCGCACCTGCCCAGTATGTGGCACTCCCCTCACTCGCATCGAGGGCGAGGCTGCATGGGTATGCCCCAACAAATACGGCTGCAAACCGCAAATCACAGGCCGCATTGAGCACTTCGTGGCACGCCATGCCATGAACATCGACGGCATTGGCGAAGAGGTGGCTGTTCAACTCCACGAAAGCGGACTGGTGCACAACATTGCCGACATATATTCACTCACGGGCAACGACCTGATGCGCCTTGAACACTTCCAGCGCAAGGCATCAGACCGTATTCTCAGCGGCATACGCAAATCGCTTGAAGTGCCATTCGAGCGTGTGCTGTTTGCCATCGGCATCCCATACGTGGGCGAGACCACCGCTAAAGTGCTTGCTAGAAATGTCCACACCATCGACCGCCTGATGGCGATGAACGCCGAGGAATTGGCATCAATCCCCGAAATCGGCCCGAAAATCGCAGAGTCCATCGTGGGTTATTTCGCCGCAGAGGGCAACCGTGAGATTATTGAGCGACTGCGTGAGGCTGGCGTGCAACTGTGCCTCAGCGAAGCCGAACTTGCCAACCGCACCGACAAACTCGCTGGCAAGAAAATAGTAATCAGCGGTGTGTTTGCCAAGCACTCGCGCGAGGAATACAAGGCAATGATTGAGCAGAACGGCGGCAAGAACGTGAGCAGCATATCATCAGCCACCAGTTATGTGTTCGCTGGCGAGAACATGGGTCCTGCAAAACTCGAAAAAGCACGCAAACTCGGCATTCCAATCATCGGTGAAGACGAGTTCCTCGCCATGCTCGAATAGCGAAGTAGCACTCCCCCACCCGACAACCAACACCGCCACACGCCCCTACCCCATTTTTGGGCGTGTGGCGGATTTTTACTACCTTTGCAGTCAAATCATTATCCACACAAAATATATGAACATCAAGTCTGCCGAATTTGAAATCAGCAACACCGACGTGAAGAAATGCCCCGAAGGCTTCAAACCGGAATACGCCTTTATCGGCCGCTCCAATGTGGGCAAATCTTCCCTTATCAATATGCTCACTAATCGCATCGGATTGGCTAAAACATCGTCAACCCCAGGTAAAACGATGCTTATCAATCACTTCATCATCAACGATGAGTGGTACATCGTCGACCTTCCCGGCTATGGCTACGCACGCCGTGGCAAGGACAGCCGCGAACAACTCTCAAAAATCATTCGCAGTTACATTTTGGGGCGTGAGCAGATGACCAACCTTTTCGTGCTGGTGGACAGCCGTCACAAGCCACAGAAAATCGACCTCGAATTTATGGAATGGTTGGGCGAAAACGGTGTTCCGTTCAGCATCGTGTTCACGAAGATGGACAAACTCGGCCGTGAAGCCGGCACTCGCAACGTGAACGAGTATAAGAAAACGCTTCTCGAACAATGGGAGGAACTGCCACCCATCTTCATCACCTCAAGCGAAGACCGCCGTGGCCGCGACGAACTGCTCGACTACATCGGGGAGATTAACGAAGAACTGAAAAAGCAATAAAATTCTAAACCACAGAAAAGAGGATAAGCATTTTTATGTTTTTCCTCTTTTTCATTTGTGAGAAATAAGTTACCTTTGTAAAATGTTTTGTCGCAAAAACAATAGCTGTTTTATGGGGCAATACATTCCTTAAACGGAACTATCACTTAACAACGCTTTAATATTATGTTTATCATTGGCATCGCCGGCGGTACCGGTTCAGGCAAAACAACTGTAGTGAGAAAAATTATGCAACGCCTCCCAAAGGGCGAAGTGGGAATTATCAGCCAAGATAATTACTATAAGGATTCAAGCCACGTCCCTGCTGAGGAACGTCAGAATATCAACTTCGACGAACCAGCGGCTTTCGACTGGACGCTCCTTCACAAGCACCTTACCATGCTGAAAGAAGGCAAGGCTATCGAAATGCCCACTTACTCATATCTCACCTGCTCGCGTCAGGAGGAAACCATTCCGATGGGACCTCACGAGGTGGTGATTATTGAAGGCATTCTCGTGTTTAGCGACCCACGCCTCCGCAATATGATGGACATCAAAGTGTTTGTTGACGCTGATGCCGACGAGCGATTGATTCGTGTGATTTCACGCGACTGCATCGAGCGCGGACGCACTCCAAAAATGGTGATTGACCGCTACGAGAAGGTGCTGAAACCTATGCACAACCTCCACATCGAGCCTGCGAAGAAATACGCCGACATCATCGTGCCACAAGGCGGACACAACGAGGTGGCAATCAATCTGCTCACCGACTACATCAAAAGTCGCCTTATCGCCAAATAAGTAAACAATACATTAATCGAATATGAAATTTCCCTGGAATAAGACATCAAAACCAGCCACAGCGCCAACAGCCGACACTTCAACAGAGCAGCAGAACGAGCCACAACTCGATGCCGCCACCACAGAAAATGCCGAGGCTGGCAAACCCGCTACACCAAAACGAAGCAGCAAGGACATCGTTGCAGAGCTCAACAGAGCTGGTGAAGCTGGCGAACTGGTGTTGAGCACCGACAATCTGGTGAAAAAGTATCGCCAACGCGTGGTTGCCAACCATGTGTCAATCAATGTGCGACAAGGGGAAATCGTGGGTCTGCTCGGTCCGAACGGTGCCGGCAAAACCACAACTTTCTACATGACCACCGGTCTGGTCACGCCAAACGAGGGCCGTGTGTTTCTCAACGATGTGGAAATCACCAAGTTGCCAGTGTATAAGCGTGCCAAGTTGGGCATTGGCTATCTGCCACAGGAAGCGTCGGTGTTCCGCACCCTCACGGTGGAAGACAACCTCCGCCTTGTGCTTGAAATGACCAACACCACGCCCGAATACCAGCGCGACAAACTTGAATCGCTGCTCGATGAGTTCCACTTGCAAAAGGTGAGAAAAAACCTGGGTAACCGTCTTTCGGGTGGTGAACGCCGCCGTTGCGAAATTGCGCGTTGCCTTGCCATCAACCCTAAGTTTATCATGCTCGATGAGCCTTTTGCCGGCGTTGACCCTATCGCTGTGGAAGACATTCAGAGCATCGTGTATAAGTTGAAGGAAAAGAATATCGGCATTCTGATCACCGACCACAATGCACCCGAAACACTCAGTATCACTGACCGTGCCTACCTGCTTTTCGAGGGCAAAATCCTTTTCCAAGGCTCCAGCGAAGAACTGTCGGACAATCCCGTGGTGCGTGAAAAATACCTCGGCCGCAACTTCATCTTCCGCCGCAAAAAATTCGATTAAACCCAAATCGGTCATTAGGGCTTAAAATCCCCCACACATATCAAAAAATACGAGTGTGTATCTCAATGATACACACTCGCTTTATGTCTGACCCTTTGGCTTTATTTTTCTATGCGGATGGAGGGGTCTTTAAATGGCATGATTTCGCCATACATGGTGAGGCTGCCTCGGTGGAATGTGGGGGTAACGTAGGCTGTGGCACTATCGCTATTGTAAGGAATGGTGATTTGCACATTCACATTGGAATATGAGCCAAGCACATTGAAGTTCAAATGCACGTTGCCCTTTTTGTCAATCTCCACATCTATATCGCCCACACGGCCAGAGCAGGTGAATCCGCCCATGCCGTTCAAGCCCAATGAGCCATTGTTGAATGCCGTTTGCACAATCGCCCCGTCGTTCTGGAGCAAAATGAAATTGGCGGCTGTGCTCAGCCCATACTCTGTGGGGCCACCGCCGAAGTACACACCGTCAACCTGCATCAGGAAGTGGCGGTCGTTGATAGCGCCAATCAGTTTATTGAATCGCACAGAATCAGTGTAGGCCTTAAACTCGCGCTTCTGCTCTTTGGTGAGCTGCACGGTGGTCGTACTATCGGTTTGAGCCACAGCTGCATTACAGAAAAATCCTCCGCACATGGCACAAAACACAAGTATCAATACTGCAAATCTTTTCATAACAAGAAAGGTTTTAAATCGTAAAACATATCGCAAATATATCACATTTTTCATTTTTCCATCGCCTCAATAGGAATTTTTATGCCATTTTCACTAATTTTGTATATTACTTTCACACAGCAAAATATCGATATATATATGGCAGAAAAACAATATATCCGCTCTTTATCTACAAAGATTCTCATTGCCTTTGGCACCATGAGCGTGGGGCTCACGCTTTTTTCACTGTTTGCAACGCTCATCACCACCGATGGCGAACGCAGCAAATACGCCACCCTGCTCATAGGCGCGTTTCAAAACTTGGTGGTTTTCGGTTTGGCGGCTGTCGTCACATCGAAAATCTGCTATCGCAAGGTACTGAAACCGCTGAAAATGAATGTGGCTCCCTCATGGAAAGGCATCGCCATGGTGGTGGCGGTGTATGTGGTGAGTCTGCCCGCACTCAACTGGCTGGTGGACTGGAATGCACATATCACATTTCCCGACTCCATGCAGCAACTCTACCACACATTAAAGAAATTAGAGGATTTGGCGATGAAAGAAACCAACTTCCTCCTGCAAGGCAACGACCTGCTCACCACTATACTGATAGTGCTGGAGGTGGGCTTGCTCACTGGATTTGGCGAAGAGATATTTTTCAGGGGTGCCATTCTCGGCGCTTTTGAGCAGAAGAAAGGGCTCAACATCCACTTGTCCGTTTGGTTTGTGGGCATACTGTTCAGCGCATTCCACTTCCAATTTTTCGGATTCTTCCCTCGCTGCTTTTTGGGCATTTGGCTCGGCTACCTGTTTGTGTGGAGCAGAAGCCTGTGGCTACCTGTCATTGCCCACGCCCTCAACAACGGCATGGTGGTGATTGTCGCCTACCTCACCGAGCAAAAAGTGGTAGGAGCCGATGCCATTGAGAAAATCGGTGTGCCACAAGCCGGCGAATTCCCATTGCTGGCACTCATCAGCACCATCCTCACCATCGCCCTCATCATCGCCACCTCCAAAATCCACATCAGAAAGCACTAAAGACAAGCCACTTAACCATCTTCACCATCCCAATGCTTAAGCATTGGGATAATAGATTTTCGGTATTTATATGTGTGCATAAAAAAAGATTGCTCCCCAAAAATGGAGAGCAATCAAAATTGCGTAGGCTCGTAGCCTAAAAAAGTGCAATTTATTAGAGGTTTTCGTTGTCCTTCTTCCAATCTTCTACAGCTGGAACGATACCGAGTTCAACGATTTCGTCACGCATCTTGCAGAGGTGTGCGTAAGAAGCCTTGAGAGAAGCGAGTTCTTCTTCAGTACCTTGTGGTTCAGTGTAGTGAACACCAGTTGCGTCGATAGTGGTAGGCATAGCCATCATCACGTTCTTGAAACCGAGCTTTTCGTCGTTCACGTAGCAACCTGCTGGCAAAGTGAACTTTTCGCCACCCATAGCAGCCTCAATCATCTTAACGGCTACGTAAGCAGGGCTCTGGAATGAGCTGCGGCCACGGAGCTTGATGATGTTAGAACCACCTTGGATAGTGTGGTGCTTGATTTCTGCGAAGCGTTCAGCGCTCAAGCCCATTTCAGCGAGAGGCTTGCCGTCAACCTTAACTTGAGAAGCGAATACAGCCATTTGTTCGCCGTGGCCACCGTAAGTCTTAGCGCCAGTCACCTTGTCTTGTTGTACACCGAATTCAAGTGCGAGAGCTTGTTGCAAACGAGTTGAGTCGAGAGCAGCGAGTGAGGTGAGTTGGTTTGGCTTCAAACCAGAGTGGATAAGAGCGGTAAGAGCTGTAACGTCAGCAGGGTTGAAGATCACAACCACGTGCTTTACGTCTGGGCAGTATTTCTTGATGTTATCGCCGAAGTCAGCAGCAATCTTGCAGTTACCCTTGAGCAAGTCTTCACGAGTCATGCCGTCCTTACGTGGAGCACCACCAGAAGAGATGATGTACTTAGCACCAGTGAAAGCCTTCTTAGCAGCTTCAGCAACCTTTTCTGGGTTACCCATATCTTCCACTGCAGGAGCCACATAAGTGATGTTAGCACCTGGGAAAGCGCATTGTTGGATTTCATCGAACACACCGTGAACACCTGGTTCATAGATATCATAAAGACAGATGTTTGGAGTAAGGCCGAGCATCAAAACGCTCTGTACCATGTTTGAACCGATCATACCACCGGCACCTACGATAACGAGTTTTTCGTCAGTTAAAAATCCCATAATAAGAAATCTTTAAAAAGTGATTAAAAAATATAGTTGTTTTTAGCTTTGTTTTCTATATGCAAAATTAATGAATTTAAGTATCATCACAAAACAAAAATCGGGAATATGTTAATTAAATAATGCTAAAGAATGAGCACTTACTTGTCTTTTTCGGAAATGAGGCGTGATTTATGCACCGCCCACTTGCTTTTTTTGATATTTTTGGAGAACTTTGCATTCGAAAATAAACATATATAATCACACTTTTTCATTCTCACTACGATGACCGAAAAATTCATTTCAGATTCTATCAAATACATCGGTGTCGACGACCCCGACCTCACGCTCTTTGAAAGCCAATATGTGCTCGAAAACGGTATGGCTTACAATTCCTACCTCATCGATGACGACGAAATTGCGGTAATGGACGCAGTTGACGCACGAAAAATCGACGAATGGATGGACAACGTGAATCGGGAACTGGCAGGAAGAAAGCCAAGTTATCTGGTGGTGCTGCACGTGGAGCCCGACCATAGCGCAGGCGTGAAGAAATTCCTGGAAACCTACCCTGAAGCAAAAGTGGTGGGCAATGCCAAGACGTTCACTTTCCTGAGCCAGTTTTTCAGCGATTTCAACTTCGACGACAGAATAGTGGTGGTAAAAGATGCCGACACATTGAAGTTAGGCAAGCACACGCTCACTTTCCTCACTGCACCTATGGTGCACTGGCCCGAAACGATGGTGGCATACGAATCTGCCGATAAGGTGCTGTTCAGTGCCGACGCTTTCGGTAAGTTTGGCGTGTATGATGCCGATAAGGACAACTGGACTTGCGAGGCGCGCCGCTACTATTTCAACATTGTGGGAAAATATGGCGCACCGGTGCAAATTCTGCTGAAGAAGGTGGCAAATCTCGACATCAAGGTGATTGCCCCACTCCACGGCCCGGTGCTGAGTTCAAATCTGAAATACTATATCAACCTCTATAACACTTGGAGCAGTTACGAGCCCGAAGATAAAGGCGTGTTTATAGCAGTGGCTTCCATTCACGGCAACACACTCAAGGCGGTGGAAATCCTTGCCGAGAAACTGCGTGCGCACGGCGTGAAGGTCAGCGTCAGCGACATTGCCCGCGACGACATTGCCGAGGCGGTGGAAGATGCGTTCCGCTACGACCGTCTGCTACTTGCCGCTTCGAGTTACGATGGCGGCGTGTTCACCCCTATGGAATCATTCCTCTCGCGCTTGAAGCACAAGAATTTCCAAAACCGCAAGGTGGCTATCCTCGAAAACGGCACTTGGGCTCCTACGGCAGCCAAGACCATCAAGGCCGCATTGAGCGAAATGAAGAATATCACACTCGTGGAGCCTGTGGTGACTATCCGCTCGGCTTACAAACCCTCCGACGAGGCTGCTTTCGATGCGCTTGCCGAAGCACTGTGCAAATAATTCCTGCCCACATTATTAATGAATATGGAACAAGAATTTGCATCTTCTTTGCTGGAAAACGCTGTGAGCGAATTTGCCAAACTCCCTGGCATCGGTCGCAAAACGGCTCTGCGCCTTGTGTTGCATCTGCTGAAGCAAGACAAGCAGAACGCACGCCAGTTTGGCGAAGCCATCATCAAACTCAGGGAAGAAATTCAATACTGCAAGGTGTGCCACAACATCAGCGAAACCGAGGTTTGCCCCATCTGCGCCGACCAGTTGCGTGACGCGTCAACCATCTGCGTGGTGGAGAATGTGAAAGACGTGATGAGCATCGAAAACACGCATCAGCACCACGGCCTGTATCATGTGCTGGGTGGACTCATCTCGCCAATGGACGGCATCGGACCGCAAGACATCGAGATTGAATCGCTTGAAGAACGCGTGAAATCGGGCGAGGTGAAAGAGGTGATATTGGCGTTGAGTGCCACAATGGAGGGCGACACCACCAACTTCTACATCTTCCGCCGTCTTGCCCCCTACCCCGATGTGAAAATCACGATGCTGGCGCGAGGCGTGAGCGTGGGCAACGAAATCGAATACACCGACGAACTGACCCTCGGTCGCTCCATCCTCAACCGCACCCTCTTCAGCGACACCTTCCACAAATCATAAGTTTTTTGATTTTTTACACTGGTTTTTGACATTTCACACTACCGAATATGGCAGATAATTTCCTTGAATATCAGCGTGAGGCCTTCGAGGCACGCAAAGCAAAAAAAGAGCGTGAGCGCAAAAAGCGCCTACGCAAATACCTCGAAGACTACAAAAAGAAACTCGCCGCCCAAAAATCCCAACAGCAACAACCAGACCACCCAAATCCTCCCCAACCATAATCCCAAATCGGTCATTAGGACGTGAAAGGATTTTTTAGATTACTTCTTGCGGTCTTTCGGTTTTTATAAGATGCCTTTTGCTTGTTTTTAATTCGTAATAGCTCGCTATCACTCATTAAAAGACAAACAAAATTCATTCTTCTAAAAATCCGAAATACCACAAGCCCTAATGACCGATTTGGGATAAAAGGAGCACAGAAATATCACCCCCCCCTCTCAGAGTCCAATCACTCCAATTACTCCGAGTGCTCCCCAAAAAGCATCTCTCCCAAAAACCACCAAATTTGCATCGTAAAAATGCAGTTTCTGCCAAAAACTGCATTTTTTTAGTGCAATTTCCACCATTTTCTGCACTTTTTCAGTGCAATTTTAGTATATTTGCACAAATATAAAATGGTATGGACAGATTATTCAGTTTTTTCAAACGCAAACTCGAAGAAACCTCAACCGATTTTCTTCGCTACAAATACATCGAAATTCATTGGGATAGCCACGCACTCGGATTGGTAGGACCTCGCGGTGTGGGCAAATCCACTATGCTTCTGCAATACATCAAGCAGAACCTCAACGCTTCGGAAACGCTGTACATATCAGCCGACCAACTGTATTTTGCCACCCACACCTTGCTTGAGGTGGCTGACCAATTCTCGAAAATGAATGGCAAACACCTGTTTATCGACGAAATACACAAATATCCTGAATGGTCGCGCGAATTGAAAGAAATCATCGACACCTACAGCGATATGCAAGTGGTGATTTCCGGTTCATCTATTCTCGACATTTACCAAGGCATGGCGGACCTCAGCAGGCGTGTGCCCATCTATGAAATGCAAGGACTGTCGTTCAGGGAGTATCTCGCATTTTCCCATGGCATTGAAGTGCCAGTATTCTCGTTGAGCGACATCCTCACCCACAAAGCCACAATTCCAGGAGTGGCGCACCCTCTCCCCCTTTTCAAAGACTATCTGCAACGAGGCTATTACCCCTTTGCTAAAGACGTGGATTTCGACATTGAACTCAATCAGGTTATCACGCAAACTATGGAAACCGACATTCCTAATTTTGCAAATATCAGCGTAGCGGCTGGGCGAAAGTTGAAACAACTGCTGATGGTGATAGCGAAAAGCACGCCATTCAAGCCCGTGTATCAGAAACTCGCTGATGTCACTAATCTTAGCCGAAACGACATTCCTAACCACCTCTATTATATGGAGCGAGCAGGAATTATAGCCCAGCTACGCGACAACACCAGTGGCATTCGTGGACTTGGAAAAGTGGAAAAGGTGTATCTCGACAACACAAACCTTATCTACGCATTGGCTCCTGAACAAGCCAACATTGGCAATTTAAGGGAAACTTTCTTCATGAATCAAATGCGAGTGAACCACAATGTGGTGTGCAGCAAGATTTCCGACTTTGAAATAGACGGAACCACATTTGAAATCGGAGGAAAGAAAAAGGGACAAAAGCAAATTGAAACCGCAACCAAAGGCTATATCGTAAAAGACGATATAGAATTTGGCTACGCCAACATCATCCCCCTCTGGGCTTTCGGCCTCAACTACTAAAAAGAAAATACCCCATTACAATTTGACACAAAAGAATCGCTAACATAGTTAATATTTCTCTCCATAAAGATTAAATATTGGTTTACTAGCATCAAATTCATAGTTGTACTGCGGCTTTTCTGTTTGTCCTTTGTCGCCCGAAACAATTCGAGCATCTACAATTCGCGAAATCTTGAATGTGCGTTGCTCCTCTCTCATATGACAAAATGCACTGATATATCCCACTCCGTAGTCTGTACTCATAGACAAATCGCTAATTACACGAGAAGATTTTTCATAACAGTTCTTAGCATAATCTATCTCTATTGTCAGGTTTTCCTTTATGGCTCGTTCAATAAGTTGGTCTATTGCTTTTCTCTTATCCATAATTATTTAGTTTTAGACTGTGCATAGCGAACTAGATATCCCAATGCGTTTTGCTCTGTGGAAACAGTCTTAATATAATCAGCATTCCCTACAATATATAAGGTTTGCCGAGCACGTGTAACAGCCACATTAACAAGATTAGGAACTATATAATCAATCCAGTTAACTTTACGTTGGGGGGAATTGTCTGTAACAACCAAAGAATAAATAATAACGTCCTTCTCGTCGCCTTGATACCCATGGGCAGTATTAACCTCTACCCTCTCTTTTGTAGAATCATCAAGTAGCGATTTAACATAATCAGCTTGATCACGGAAAGGAGTGACTATTCCTATAGAAACCTTAGCATTAAGAGAACATATTTCTTTCGCAAGTGAAACCACTTTATCCGCTTCGTCTCTATTGATATTAACATGCACAGATTCTTGTTTGCCATTAATATCTATCATCACAATCCCCTGTTTAGGTAAAGTCATCTTACTTTCATCTGTTTTCACGTTTAGCGGTTTATCAAGGAGTCGCCCATAAAATTGACGATTTGAATAACCAATAATATCATGATGGCACCTATAATGATTCTCCAATGTAATTGAAGAGTTATTCTGGTTTGCTTGAGCTAAAAAGTCTACCGCATAATCCCATAAAGATTGTTCGACATACTTTAAGTACGGTCGAGAGGATAAACCAAGATAATTACGAATCGCATTTTCTTCTTTAACGTTCACCGATGTAATATGCTTCAACTGCATCGGATCGCCTATGACAACTACTTGTTTAGCCCTTAAAATAAGGGGGATTGCAGAAGCCACATCACACTGAGACGCCTCATCAATAATCAAAATGTCAAACAGGTTATCGGTTAATGGGAATCCCGCCTTAACAGAAAGACTGGTAACAGATATTAATCTACATACAGATAAGAAGTCCTTAGTTCGATTAATAAAATCAAACATTTCAACTCTTCCACTCCTAGGCATACCGTCTGGAAGAAAGGATTTATATGAACTGATCTTTCGTGAAACACCTTGCCCTCTTTCTATTTCCTCTATCTTTGCAGCGACCAATTGCGAACCAACCTCTGCAAACTTAGCTTTAGACCGCTGAATCGTATTTTTCAATTCGCTTTTTATTGCGAGCAAACCCTCCACCTCTGTAGTAAGAGAATTATAATTACGTTGGGTCGCACATAGGTTCGTGATCAGATTGGAAATTTTTGAAGAATGGCGAGTTTTCTCTTTCTCTAATGTTCGATGCCAATCATCAACTCTTTCCAGCAAAGAAATAATTTGGTTTGAATGTTCTACGATGGCATTTCCATCCCTAAAACCATCGATAGAACGCATAAGATTTCGAATTCTTAATTCAGCTTTAACCGAAGAAGGTAAATCTTCAATATAGCCAAGATAAACCTCCGCGTGCTTCTTCTTGAAGAATAAATTATACCATATTTTTGAAAATCCTGAATACTTCCGCTGCAGAGAGTTTCTAAATTTAACAAACTGTTTTAAAGAGTCTGATGAAACTTCTTCTAATTCTGAAATATCGGAATACATATTTCTTATTTCCATAGAGTGGGACAAAAACCTCTGTTTTTCTTCATCGATTTGCGATTTGATAACCGAGATTTCAGAATCCAATTTTGGCTTTAAAACTTTGATTTCCTCTATTCTCAAAAGTTTTTTCTCCGCCTCTTTTATTTCCAATATCGCATTTCTATATTGGGAAAGTAGATTTGTCTGTATGTCTGGCTGACTTTTGATTACACTAAGTCGGTTAAGAATCTTAGACAATGCAGGTATTGTTTGACTTGTTAAGTTCTCTTTTTTTCCAAAGCGCAAAAGGTATTGACTTGTGTCTATTTTATCAAATTTTTCTTTAACGTTGTCAACCGCCTTGTTATTTTTACTTGCCACCAGCACGCTTTTGTCATTCATCAAAGCATTTGCAATAATATTTAAAATAACCTGAGTTTTCCCTGTTCCAGGTGCCCCCGTAACAACGGAAACTTTATTACTCAGTGCATGAGCAACAACAGTTTTTTGACTTTCATCAAGCGGACTGACCGATATTAGTTCATCTACCGTTATTCTCTCTATTTGATTGTCAAACGCTGAGTGAGTGAGGAAATTCTTAAGCAGCTCATTCTTCTCCACCATGCAAGATTTAAGTTGTTTTAATTCGGAGAAGATTTGAGATAGAGCAATATTCTTAGAGCTCAAACCTAGCAACAATTCCATCTTCAAATCAAAATCATCACCCAGTTGCCTTTTAACCAAATTCTGCAAATCTGAGATACTTTTTACATTAGCTATTTCCTCTTCAATTTCATCAATTTTATCTTCAGTCAATTCAAGTTCATCAATGTGGCGACTTTCCAACGTGAAGTTGGAAAGCCTAATTGGCAAAAGATTCTCATCAGGGTCATAACCTTCCAAATCATCATAATTCACGGTCAAGCTGAACATGGTGACTTGCCCTTGAGTACCTTTTAATGTTACTGGTAACCCCACATAAAGGTCCTTATGATATGTCACTCTCCTGTTAGCGAGAAACGCTTTAGTAAAATTCAAATCACACGGTAGGTCAATAAGAATAACATCATTGTCATTATCCTTGAAATGTAGGGAATAAGGATAGACAGTAGTTATGTCAGGTTCCTTGCTTCTTTCTAATTCCAAAACAGTTTTATAGAACGTAATAATCTTATCAAGCTCTGAATCGTAAGATAATTTCGTTTTTTTAAGCAGACGATTTAACAAAATGTTTTCTGATTGTCCCATATAATTCTAATCGTTACAAATATGTTGACTCTATATTTTTATTCTTCTTATGTATTCTCCTACATATCTGTTGATTAATACATTCATATATTAATACTCTACAACCTTTACAAAGGTTGGAATTTGTTTTTGGTGTAAGCGAGGGCGGCGCCGAGGGCGGTGAGGAACACGGCGTTTTCGGGGATGTGGAAACGCACACCGTAAAGGTCTTCCATCACGGAGAACACCTCGCGACACTCTTCCATACGGGTGAGGTTGCCAATCATACAGAAATCCTTGATGCCGCTATTGAGTGTGGAGAGCACAGCAGCCGAGCCGATGGTTTCGAGCACCATCACGATGATGCCCTTCGCAATGTCTTCGTTCGACACCTGATTGTTCACCGCCTTACCGAAAAGCGATGCGGTGGCGTGCATGGGCAATCCTTCAAGCACATCCTTGCTGATGTCCTTGATTTGGAGATTCACTTTCGACAAATCGCCGTGCGACGCCATTTCAATCAGGTTGGGAATGTTGCGCACGTTGAGCAGCAGCCGCGACAGACCTTGCATGGTGCCGCCGCCCATACTGATACCGCCAGCGTGACTAATCACGTCGCCATTCACCTGCACCAGCGTGGTGCCAGTGCCCATCGACACCACCATCAGCGGATCGATATCGACGGCAAACTTCGCACCCAAGCCATCACATTCAAATTCGCCTGCGCGGCTCGTGGGAAGTCCGTAAATCGGAGTGGTCACGCCCGATGCGCCCACACCAGTGAGCATCACATGCTCAATATCTGAAAGCGAAATGCTATTGTCGTAAACGTATTTGCCAAATGCGCCAAAAAGCGAAGTGATGGGGTCGGCAGCGGTGATATACATCGGCGATTGAACCACGCCGTTGTCCAATCCAATAATCTTGGTGGTGCTTCCGCCCACATCAATACCTATTACAAGTCCCATTTATGCGGTTGTTTTGATAGTTGTAATTGCTATTTTTTTATTTTTACGCAGTAAAATTAGTGCTTTTAGTGAAATGCACAAAAAATTTCGTAAATTTGTATGATTTTCAGATAAAAAATCGCTGAATTTTGGACATAACAATCGTCATAGTGAGTTTTCGTGTGAAGCACTTCCTTGAGCAGACCATCCGTTCAGCCCAGGAAGCGCTCAAGGGATTGTCGGGCGAAATCATCGTGGTTGACAACAATTCCGCCGACGACACCATGCCATACGTTAAACCGAAATTCCCCGGTGTCACCTTTATTGAGAACAAGGTGAATGTGGGGTTTGCCCGCGCCAACAACCAAGCCATTATGCAGGCGAAAGGCACCTACACGCTTATTCTCAACCCCGACACCATCATCACCCCCGAATGTCTGCAAAAGCCACTCGAATGGATGGCGCAGCACCCCCACTGTGGTGCTATCGGGCTACACATGATTGATGGCAACGGCCAGTTCCTGCCCGAATCAAAGCGCGCCTTCCCCACTCCGTGGGTATCGTTCTGCAAGATTTTCGGACTTTCCAAACTATTCCCCTATTCACGGGCTTTCGCAAAATATCACCTTCGCTATCTCGACGAGTTTCAGCCCCACGCCATCGACATTTTGGCTGGTGCCTACATGTTCTGCCGCACCGATTTGCTTCAGAAGATTGGTGGGTTTGACGAAGATTTCTTCATGTATGGCGAAGACATCGACCTCTCCTACCGCATGGTGAAAGAGGGCTACCAAAACTGGTACTTGCCTGTGAACATGCTCCACTACAAGGGCGAAAGCACCAAAAAAGACTCGATGCGCTATGTGAAGGTGTTCTACGAGGCGATGCTTATCTTCTACCGCAAGCACTTCCCTCGCTTCCGCGCCGTGGTTTATCCTTTCATCAAACTCGGTGTGCTGGTGCGTCAGGGACTGGCTGTGGCTCGCCGCCTGTTTAGCCGCCTGTTCGGCAAAAGTAGCACTCCGATTGAAGACCGTGCCGGTTGGGTGATTCTCAGCAGCAAGCCCGATGCGGTGGCTAAGGCTGTGGGTATCAAGGATTACGCTACCAAAATACCCGAATCGGGTGCGGCAAATGTGCTTATCGACGATGCCTCGCACAGCTATGAGCAAATCGTGGGCACCATCGCCGCCAACCACTCCAAAGACCGCTTTTTTCACATCTACGCCAATGAAAGCGGCATCGTGATTACCCCAAAAATGAATTGACGCAAATGGCAAACCTGCTCAGCAACGATAAAATTACGCTTCGGGCGATGGAACCCTCCGACATCGACCTCATCTACAAGTGGGAAAACGATACCTCGCTGTGGACGGTGAGCGATACCGTGGCACCCTATTCGCGTGAGGCGCTGATGCTCTACATCGCCAACTGCGCCAACGACATCTACGCCAACAAGCAGCTCCGCCTTATGGTCACGCTCACTGCCACAGGCGAAACCGTGGGCACGGTGGATTTCCTCAACTTCAATCCCATTCACAATCGTGCCGAACTGGGTGTGTATATCTGCAAGGAATTTCAGGGCCAAGGACTTTCTGCCGAAACGATGAAGATAGTGAACGCCTACGCCGCCCAGGGCATCGGCTTGCGCCAACTGTATGTGTATGTGCCCGAAGACAATGCCGCCAGCATAGCCATGGTTCGCCATGCCGGATTCGAGGAAGTGGGCATCTTGCAAAGTTGGATAAAAACAGGAAAGGAATACCACAACGTGGTACTCCTCCAAAAAATCTATTAATGGTTCAGAGGATAAATACTGGGGGCACAGAAACAAAAACATAAAAAACAGCCTTTTGTCGATGCCTGTGCTTCGCACCAGTCGCCAAAAGGATAAAAACCACTCGCCTTCGGCGAAAAACCAAACCCGGTAGGGACGT
>OIYS01000674.1_pt1 | contig 21800 bp, 19 predicted proteins | sample 1588271 | NCBI WGS metagenome assembly OIYS01 (sample SAMN03283286) | human gut metagenome | biome: human-associated habitat; material: feces | host: Homo sapiens | place: Peru | collected 2012
CTTTTGCTACTGAGTTTTCTACTGCACTTATATAAAATTCTGCACTTCTAAGTAAACTTGACTCCTTTGTATCTTTTATTATATCTAATACTATTGGAGTAGCTATAAGTGCGATTATAGCTAGTATTACTATGACTGCTAATAACTCTATTAAAGTAAAACCTTTTCTTTTCATATTGTTCCTCCTTCTTTATTTTGTTTCACTCTTGTAAAGGTATACAAAAAAAAACACAAAGAAACCTAAAGTTTTATCCTCTAGATCTTTGTATTATGTATCCTAATGGTATTATAGTATAACTAGATACCCCCTCTCCCAGGTGTTATTTTGGTCTTTTATTTTTAATGATATCTTATTCATACTATCACTACCTTTACTATTTAAATTATATACTATCTTGTCTTATTAGTCAATATGCATGTGTAATGGTAAACTAAATTAATATAATCAATTATTGAACTATATTATATCAATTGTCTATTTCGACTTGACCAATACATTAATCTAAATTAATAATATCTCTCCAATTATCTGGAAATCCAATCTTATTTAAAAAACAGCTTATTGGTAATATATTTGTCTTACCTTCTAACATGTCTAATTCATATCCTACTTCATTTATAAATTCTCTAAATTCATTTTCTGTTAGCATTTGTTTCATTATAATAACTACTGAAAATAAATCATTTTTACCATAATTGTATTCATCATCTGTCATATCTATATTAAGTAAATAATGATATCTTGTATCTGGTATAACCTTTTGAGTTCTATGATCATATAATATATCTTCATGTGCGCAAAGATTTCTATAATTAGAAAGTATAGCTAAATATATTGATAACGTTTCAACATCTATATTATATATACCTGCTATAACTGATTGATCGGATTCATCTAATATATTGTATAATTCGCTTACTATACCAAATGATAATACCTTAACTAAGATCCATAATGGTATATAACCATAATTAGTAATATAGTGCATTGTAGCTGAATGTTGTTTTCCATTTACTCTAATTTGCCTTTTTACTTTATTAAGTACATCATGTACTTGTCTTATTTTTATTGGATCTTTAGAAAAATTCTTAGGATTTAAATAATCTTTTTCTTTAAAACCATATTTTTTAGATAATTGATAACTTATTAAGGATTTCATATTATTTTCTATTATAAGTAAATTTTTAAAAAATATATTTCTAACTCTTCTATCAAATACAAACATTGCATACAATTCTTCAAATGTTGTACCTGGTATAAAGTTTGAATCTTTCCAAGATTTCATAAATAAATGTCTATATCCACTTATAAAGAAATAATTTTCTCTAAGTAGTATATTTTTTGTTTTTTCTAGATCTGTTATCACTAGTCCTCTTGATTTTAATATATCTATTTGTTCATCAAGAGTTTTAAACGTCTTTTTACTCATATTATCCACCTTAATAATTATAATATAAAATTTAAAAAAATACTAGATATTTTCTAGTATTCATAAATTCCAAGTATTTTTTCTTCTTCTGAATCTGTTAAATCATCTAATTTCCATTCACCATCTACTTTTGTTAATGAAAAATAAATTGTATATTTAACTCTTTCTTTATTTGATTTTAATAAATTTAATTTATAGTCATTAAATTTTGTTTCATCAAATTTATTATCATCACCTAAGAATTCTTTTTCATTAGTTGTTCTATAATTTTCTGCCTCTTTTAAAGCTTTTGTATAATCATTTACTTCTATTTCTGTTTCTACTGTAGCTTTATCTCCATTTACAGTTTCTTCTTTAATAGTATAAGTTAAATCTTGATAATGTTTCTTTAATATATCTTTATATGTTATTTTTTGATCATCATCAAATAATTCTTCTTGATCTACTAAAGAATCTAACTTAGTTAATACATTTGAATCTAATGTTTGGTATTGATTCAAGTAAGTTTCAACTTGTTTTGTTGGAGTATTACGCATATCTTTACCAAGAGAACAACCTGTAAGTATTAAACCAATACTTAATATTGATAATATTTTTTTCATTATTTCCCTCCCTTTATAATATGAGGAAAATTTTGTATATTATTCACTTTTTTTAAATTTGTTATATATATTTGTTATTGTTTCTTTATCATTATAATAAATTTCATTAGCGTTTTCTACCAATTCTTGTTTATTCTCATTATACCAAGAACTTGCTTTATCTTTAATATTTGTTATTTTATTTTTATCCTCTTCTAGAATCTCTTTTGAAGTTTCTTTCAACTCATCTTTGTTTTCATTATACCAATTTTTTGCTTGATTATATTTTTCTTTAATTTTTGATGTTTTTTTATTTTCATGTTCTTGAGTTTTACTTTCTATTATTTGTGTCTCATTTACATCTACATTATTTTGTTCTTTAGATTGTTCTATTTCTTTTTGCTTAGTATCTACTTCATCTTTTTGTTTTTCTTTTATTTCTTCTTTTACCTCTTCTTTATTTGTCCTATTATCATATATATTTATTGTTACATTTTTATCTTCTTTTCCACATCCAAAACAGAATAAAGTAAGTATTAAAATTATTATAATTCTTTTCACACACATCACCCACTTCAAGTGTGTATTCTAACACGATTTTCTATTATTGTCAAACTCCAGTATTTAAATTTTTTCTCTTTAAAATTATTTTTCTCAACCAATCAAAAGGAATTACACTAAAGGCAAAAAGTAACATAATCTCAAATTCGAATACTGTTAAACCTGATGTTCTAAATACTGTTCCACCATAATATATAAGCAATATTTGAACTAATGCGACAAAAAGTATAATTAAGATAAATATTTTATTTTTTAATATATTAGCAAACAAATTTAATCTATGTGTTCTTGCATTAAAACTATTAAATATATCTATAAATATAAATAATCCAAAGAATGCAGTATACAAGTATTTATCATTTGGATCACTTCTAAATAGTGTCTTAATAAAAGGTAATTTTAAAAATAATATACATATAAGTGAGGAATATATACCTGTAAAAAATATTTCATTTAACATATATTTATTTATTATAGATTCATCTTTTTTCTTTGGTTTTTCATTCATATATTCTATAAGAGGTGGCTCAAATGAGAATGCTAAACCTGCAAGTGTATCCATTACCATGTTTATCCATAACATTTGTATAACTGTTATTGGCATTTCTATGTTTATAAAAGGTCCTATTATTGATAAAGATAGTGCACATAAATTTATTGTCAATTGAAGAATTATAAATTTTCTTATACTTTTAAATATAGTCCTTCCATATAATATGGACTTTGATATTGACATAAAATTATCATCAAGTATTACTATATCACTTGCTTCTTTAGCAACTTCTGTTCCACTGCCCATACTAAACCCAACATCAGCTTTTTTAAGTGCTGGAGCATCATTTACTCCATCTCCTGTCATTCCTACAACTAGATTTAATTCTTGACTAACACGGACCAATCTACTCTTATCACTTGGTAAACTCCTAGCTACTATAGATAAATTTGGTAAAGCTTTTTTTAATTCTTCATCACTTAATTTATTTAATTCATCACTTGTAAGAACTATATCATAATCTTTATAAATTCCTACCTCGCGTGCTATAGATATTGCAGTATCTTTATTATCACCCGTAATCATAACTGTCTTTATATTAGCATTACTTACCATTTTAACACCTTCTATAGCTTCTTTTCTTACCTCATCTTTTATAAGAACTATACCTACGAGTGTTAAAGAATTTATATTTGATATTTCACCTCTATATGTAGCAAGAACCAAAGCTCTAATTCCACATTTAGTATACTCATTAATTTTGTTTTCTAACACTTTTACATTATTAATTATTTTTTTATTGCCTTTTAAATCATAATAAGTAGTACATTTTTTTATTAATATTTCAGCTGCTCCTTTTATATAATTAACATTATCTATTCTAGTTATAGAATATTTTAATTTACTATCAAAAGGAATTACTTTATCTTTTTTTATTATTTTTTTATCATTTTTAAAAAATGATAAGAGTGCTCTATCAGTAATGTTACCTCCAACTATTTTAGATTCGTTGTATGTACTAGCATTATTACCTACACAAGATAATTTAACAATATCATAGTATTTTTTGTTGTTTAACAAACTTTTTTCGTTTTTAAACGACTTTAAATCTCCATTTATAATATCTACTACTTCTAAAATTCCTTTGGTAAGAGTTCCTGTTTTATCTGTAAATAATATATTTAAACTCCCACTTGTTTCTATCCCTATAAGTTTTCTAACAAGCACATTATCCTTTAACATTCTCTTCATATTAGAAGATAGTACTAAAGTAATCATCATAGGTAAACCTTCTGGTACAGCAACTATTATTATTGTTACACAAAGAGTTAATGCATAAAGAATATATCCTGTTATTATAGGAAAATTAGTTACTGTATTTATAATACTATCAATATTAAAATTATTATTTATTACTATTACTTTAAATAAATATGAAAAAAATATTAAAAATGCACCCACATAACCTATTTTACTTATAAATTTAGCAAGTTCTCTTAATCTTAATTTTAGAGGAGTCTCTGGTTGCTTTTCTTGTAATTCTAAAGCTATTTTTCCATAAAAAGTATTTTCTCCTACCTTAGTCACTTTCATAAGTGCGGTATTACTATAAACTACACTACCTTTATAAACAATATTTTTACTATTACATGAATTAAGATTTATACAGGCATCCTTATATGCTTCTTTAGTTTCTCCATTTAAACTAGATTCATCTACACTTATAGTTCCTTTAACAATTACACCATCTGCAGGGACCTTATCCCCTGTCTCTAAACTTACTATATCACCAACTACAACATCTTCTATAGGTACTTCCTTTTTTATTCCATTTCTTATTACTTTACAATTTATTTTTGATACTTCCTCTTGTAATTTTTCAAATGATTTTTCACTACCATATTCGGATATTGTAGATATTAAAGACGCTAAAAGGATTGCTAAAACTATACCTATTGTTTCATACCAATCAAAATTTTTAAATAAAAAAACTGTTTTTATAGCGAGTGCTATTAATAGTATTTTTATTATAGGATCACCTAAAGTGCTTATTAATAATTTAAAAAAACTATCTTTCTTTACTTTACCTAATACATTACTACCATTAACTTTTCTACTTTCTATTACTTCTTCTTCTGATAGTCCATTATACATATAAACCTCCATAGTAAAATATATGGACGAGTTATATTTTTATGAACAAAAAAGACACATTATTGTGCCTTTAATATTTCTATATATTTATTTACATTATTAGACCAATTTGGGTCTTCTGCATATTTAGGATTCATTTGATCAGCTGTAAGTAATCCATAACTAACATAATTGTTATATATATTATCTATGAATGCCATAATACCTGAATCTAATGATTCAAAGTAACTATAACCACCACAACCAGTTCCTTTTTGTCCACCTACATTGTTACAAGCATTTACTAAATAACTACATCCCCATTTACAACCAGTTTCTTGTAAAATAATAGCAGTTGCTAAATAAGGGTCTACTCCTTTTTGTATGGAATAATTAGCTATTAAATCTCCCTTACCAGTTAAAGTAGAACCTAAATGTACATTTAATAATGAACTTACTTCTTCCATTGTTTTTCCCTCATATAATATAGGTTCCTCTTTTACTTCTTCTATTTCTTCTATTACTTCTTCATTTTGTTCTTGTTCAATTTCTTTAAAAGCTATTCTATTATTTAAATCAACATAATTAGCTGTGGACTTAGTTCCATTAGCACGTATAGTTCTATTAGAACTTGCATTCAAATTAATTAAATATGCATTTAATAACATTACTGTAACAAATGTAGTTGCTACAAGTAATTTCAGTTTTGCTTTCACATTAACACCTCTTCTTTTTCGGAAAAGCAAATCTATCATATCATATTTTATTTATGGATGTCAAATTGAGCAAAAATCGCATTTTGTTATATTTTTAGTAATATATAAGTAACATTTAGTAAAAATCAATTAAATTTGGTATAAATTGTAAACTAAATGTGTTCTATATACTTACTATTATATTTTATTAATTCACTAACAAATATAGAAGGGTTATTTTTATCAACCAATAAATATACATCACTTTTTGTCCTAGTTAAAGCTACATAAAATAATCTTCTCTCTTCTTCAAATGGATATATATCTACATTATTATTAACATACTTTAATATCTTATCATCTTCCAATTTACAGGGTATTCCTAATGTATCATTAGTTAAATTTATTAATATAACGCATTCTTCTTCTAATCCCTTAGAAGCATGCATGGTTAAATACCTAATCTGTGTATTTTTATATATAAAATAACCTTCTTTATCAATATTAAAATATTTATTTATATCAAAGTTATTTCTACCAAGTATTAATATGTTTTTATGTTTTTTTAACACTTCATCTAATAGTTTATTTAAACTTTTACCATAAAATATTTTAATAGGCTTGTCTATTCTTTTATTACTTTTTAATTTTTTATATAATTGTCTTTTATTTTTCATAATAAATGAACCCGCTACATTTATAAGTTCTTGACTATTTCTATAAGTATTATTTATTTTTAGGATTTTTGAATATCCAAAATATTTTTTAAAATTTAAAAACATATTTAAATTACAACCATTAAATCTATAAATTGATTGGTAATCATCCCCAACACATATTATTTTAGCTTGTGTTTTATTTATTATTTCTTTTAGTAGTAAATATCTTATATATGATGTATCTTGATATTCATCTACTATTATGTATTTATATTTTTTTATTTCATTTTCTTTTACATAAGCTATTGCCATAGTAATCATATCATTAAAATCTATACTATTTGTACTTTTTAATTCTTCTTCATATAAATAATATATATCTATTATAATTAACATTATATTCTTATATTTATTTATCTTTAAAAAATAATCTATTTTATAATTATTAGTTTTAAATAAGTTTATAAATGTTATTATTGTTCTTTTAAATTTTTGTAATTCTTTAGATTCTAATATTATTTTATAAGGTGTATCTATCATACATAATATTTGTTTTATTTTATATTTAATTTCTTTGTTATATTTAACTAAATTAAAATATTCATCAACTATATATTCTAAAGTATAGTTTTCTGATATTGTTACCTTTTTATCTTTAATAAGTTCAAGTGACAAAGCATGAAAAGTATATACTTTTATATTATAATTATAATTTTTTTTAATGTTCTTTTCTAAATTACAAGCTGCATCTCTTGTAAAAGTAATACAAAGTATTTCATTCTCTTTGATGTTTTTTCGTTCTATCAAATATCTAATTTTTCCTATCATAGTGAGACTTTTTCCTGCTCCAGCACCTGCTACTATCAGGGTTGCTACTTCATCTGTTATTACTGCAATTCTTTGTTCTTTATCTAAAGAATATCCATTTATGTTTGATAATATATAGTTGCTTTCTATAAATTCTTTTTTTATATATTTTTTGTTTAATCTATTTATTTTTATTCTATTAAGATTATTTTTGTGATTGTTATCAATATATTCAATACTACACCTCCTATATATATGATACTGTAATACTTTTCTATTTCCTTTTTTTATAAAAAAATATTACAGTTAATTACTGTAATACTTTTTAGGATTATTTACTGTACTCTTAGTAAATTTTAATTCTTTAATTTTTTCATTGTTTAATACTCTTTCCATAGCATCTTCTAAAGCATCATCAACAGCCCTATCTAAACCTCTTACACCTAAATTAAATTCTTCAGCTTTCTTTGCAGCTTCTATTTTAAATGAATCTGTAAATGTTACTTTAATACCTTTATCTAGTTCAAAAAACTCTTTATTTATTTTAATTGGACTATTATTTGAATAATTTAATATTTGTACATAATCTTTTTGTTTTAAAGGATTGAGTACTACTATCTTTTTTATACGTCCTATAAGCTCTGGAATTAAACCATATTGTGTTAAAAGATTTGTTGTTATTTTATTATCTTCTTCTTTTGATTCTTTAGAATCATTTATAAATCCAATATGTTTTATATAATCTTTTTTATTCAATTTATTTATTCCTTCAAATGCACCAGTAAATACTATTGTAAGGTTAGATGTATCAAAATCAATAGTGGACTTTGAACCTTTATAATCTATATCTACTTCAACCATGCCTCTACCTGTTAACTTTAATAAAGCCTGTTGTACTGCTGTAGTCGCTATAGAATCTTTATCACCTTTTGCTTTTTTATCTATTTCGTCAATTACTATTATACCTTTTTGAGCTTTTGATATGTTATAATTTGCAGCATAGATTAACTTTTGTAATATTTCATCAGTATTTCTACCAACATATCCTGTTTGTGTATAACTTGTTGAATCAACCTTACAAAAAGGTACATCCAAATATTTGCATATGAGTTCAATTGTACTTGTTTTTCCTACTCCAGTTGGTCCCATAATTAAAATATGTGATTTCATTTTTGGATTAGTTGCTTCAATATTTTTCATTATAGTAGTTGTTATACTTTTTACAGCTTCATCTTGAGCTACTATTTCTTTTAACACAAAATCTCTCATATTTTTTAAATTAAATTTTTTTGATTCTTCTTTTTTGATTACTTTTTTAGGTTTTGGTTCTTCTTTTTCTTCTTCATCTAAATTATCTATTGTAAAAAGAGTTCCATCATTACTTTTTAAATTTTGGACATAATCATTAATATATTTACTTGTATTTATTAATTCATCTATAAAATTTCGAACATCTTCAACATTATCATAGTCTTTTAAATCTAATAAACTTTTTAAATCAAAAACAAATTGTTCATTTTTTTCTAAATCAAACTCTATTACTCCTTCTTCTGTTTCCTTTGATTTTAATAAATTTAATCTATCAAAATCTATTTCTATTGTCTTTATTTTTCCTTCTATTATATCAAAACTTCCTAAAACACAATGATTAATATATCCCTCCAAATATTCTTGTTGCACTTGCACATCAGACAAGTAAGATTCATATGCATCTTTAAGTTCATCTAAACTTATTGGTGCATAAAAATATCTTTCCTCATACATGCTAGTTCCATCAACTGAACTATATTCAAAATCTGAATCATCATAAAAAACATCTTTTTCTTTATTGTATGTTCCTTTTATAATTCCAATTGGATTAAAAATCACTCTATCGTTTCCTAATAAAATTTTTTGCATTCTTATAGCTATATCCATAAATACCCCCATACTACTTATTTGTATTATTATAATAATTATATTCACTTAAATTAGCTGAAACCCACTCTAAATCGCTTAATTCTTCATATGAATCATTTAAGTACTCTTCTATCACATACATAAGTTCTTCTATATTTATATATTTGTCTACATCTATATCATATTTTTTTAATATGTTTACTTGTTCATCTGTTATATAAAAATTATTATGTTTATGAAGAAATTTATCACTTGTACCAATAACAGAATTTTCATCCAATTCAACACCGTTAATAATCATACTATCACCTATTGATTAATTATTATATCATATTTTTTTATTATAGAACAAAAAAATAATCGATTTGATTATTTTATATTAAAATTATTATCATCAAATATTATATCAGGCATTTTGGGATATGTCTTTTTATCATATTTTTTCAATTTTAATTTTGCTGATATAAACAATTTTATAAGTATCCAAGATGTAAAAATAGCTGTACTAAGTTCTAATAAAACAAGTAATGTTGTATTTGAATAAATTTTTAACGAATCATTTATATCAATATTATTCTTACTAACTGTATCAATTATTAGTATTAAAAACACATCTAATATAATAGTACTTATAACATTTATTATTTTGTTTATTTTAATTGTTTTTCTACTAAATAAGGAATATATCAAAGTAAAATTTGATATTATTAATATACTCATATATACCGCTAAATTTGGGAAGTATAATGCCATAAATACAGCATCTAAAAAATCATTTATCAAGCTTAAAAATACATCATTGTACGCTATTAATAATATTAAAATTATAAGTAAAATAATACTCAAAAACATCCAACTATTAATTTTTTTATCTTTTTTAATATTTATAATAAAAAATATTAAAAGAGCGATTGCTAACATTATGCAACATAAAAAAAGAGGTGAAGATAATACTAAATTCATTAATATTCTTAATTTTTCTATTAATGAAAAGTTTTGCATAATCTCACCTCTTTTAATATTCTTCTTGATTTATTAATTCAAATATAAACACAGTTTGTTTAGTATCACTATTTGTTGTACAAGTAATAAGTACTAAACCTTTTTTACTATAATCTCTATGAATTGCTACTGTACCTACTTTATCAACTTCATATATATCAACTAAACTATATATATATTTAATGTTATTATAATATACATAAGCCTGATTACCAAATGATAAATTAAATAAATTATTGAAATAACATATAGAACAAACTCCTGAATGAGCAGCTAAAATTAAACTACTATTTTCATTATCAGGAAATGTTGAACCTTTAATTAAAGTTACATTATAATCTACATTATTATATCTTGAATTTAAATCTAAAAAACCTCTCTTTAAATTTATTTTTGGTATTTCTAAAACTCCTATATAATTATAATTTGTATCTACACTATTTGTTTGATTATTATCATCTTCTTTTGGAGTATCCTCACTATTATTAGCATCTATATTTGTATTTTGATCTTGCTTATCAATATTTTTGGGTTTTTCATTTTCATAAAGCATTATATTCATTTCAGAAAATGCATTATTTTTTCTTTCATAAAAATACTCATATAATCCAAAAGCAACACCCAAAACAATTAATAGTATACCAATCAACAATATTGTACTATTCTTCAATTTTATTCCTTTTAACATATAATAAAACCCCTATTCCCAGTGCGATATCAATCATAGCAATAGATAATAACAATACTGATTTAGAACTTAATGTATTTGGTACTTCCACTATTAATTCATTGTTCATCTTAACATTAACAATTTCATCTTTACCATTTATATTAAATTCTACCATTTCTTGATTTAAAGTATATCCTTCTGGAGCTATAGTTTCTTTTAAATAATATTTACCATTTAGAAGACCTACTATTGTTACAGGTTTATCACCTGATATCCAACTACATTCATCTAATACTTTTTCTTTTCCATCTTTATCCAATATAGTACATGACATTTTTTCTTTTTTTTCATTTAACACTTCTAAAGTAGCACCTGGTAGCTCTTTTCCATCTACGGCATTAACTTTACTAATAACAGTCTTATTAAAATTATTTTTAAACGTAACTGTTTTTATTAAGTCATTTTCTGTAAAAGTTACTACTTGTGGTTTATTATCTAAAACGTATTTATCTGGAGCAGATAATTCAGTAATTGTATATTTTCCAAAAGGTAGACCTACTAATTCTATTGGATTTTTTGTTGTTATAAATTCTTCACTATAACTTTTATCTTCTTTTTCTATTCTTATTTTAGCACCAGCAAGTGCTTTGCCATTTTGATCTAATTTAATTACTTTTAACTGTGTCGTTCCAACGACACCAGATAAACTAACATTTGCTGTTCTTTGATTGGTTTTATTATCTGTTATTACATTTTGATAAGTTATAGTAAGTCCATTACTATCTGTTCCACCTGTAGCATTAGTTTTATATTCTGTTACATATCTATAGGATTTTTGTTTTAAATCTATACTTAGATTAACTGTATTTTTTTTTGTTAAATTAATTTTAGGAACTCTTATATAGAAATTATCAATTGATCCTACTACTTCTAATCCTGTTGCACCTGTAACACTTGCATTGTTTAGTGTTGTAGACTCTATATAAGCACCTACTATTTTCATATTATTAGTTCTATAATAATCTCCATCTATAAAGAAATCAAGAGAACCTAAACTTTCACCACTTATCATTTGTAGTGAAGGTGAAAATGTACTTCTATATATTAAAGTATTTTCACTTGATTCTATAGAATTTAATATTGTTGTTCCTGCTATAGCTGGAGCATTCCCTAAATTCTTACCCAAATATGAATTTATTGCAACCTCAGTATTGAAATAATTTTCCATACTAAAATTTGAACCAGAACCTAAACCAATTATACTTGCTAGTATTACTCTTTGTTCATCAGTTAATCCAGCTATTTCAAAATAATCAGCACCACTTGTAGGTGGACCATAAACAGTAAGTCCTCCAGTACAATAGTATATAGTATTAGTATCGTCATATTTTTTTGAAACTTCCTGACCATTAGTATGTTTTTCTGTACTAGATGATCTAACAGTAAAAGCCATAACTTTATTATTGAAAAATATCAAAGAAATAAGTATGGCAATCACTAATCTTTTTTTCATTTTATCACCATTATTCTTCAATTCTATTTCTTTTAACATATACTAAAATCCCTATTCCTAGAGCAATATCAAACATAGCTATTGCAACTAACATAGCAGATTTTGTACTTAATGTGTTAGGAACTTCTACGATAAGTTCATTTTTCATTTCAACTTTACCAGTTGTTCCATTTGCAGTAACCTCAAATTCAACCATTTCTTGATTTAATACAAATCCTTCCGGAGCTATAGTTTCTTTTAAATAATACTTTCCTTTATTTAATCCAATAATTGTTATAGGCGTATCTCCTGACACCCAACTACATTCATCTAATACTTTTTCTTTCCCATCTTTATCTAATATAGTACATGACATTTTTTCTTTTTTTTCATTTAATATCTCTAATGTTGCTCCTGGTAGTTCTTTTCCATCTACAGCATTTATTTTGCTTATTTTTGTTTCTGTTTTTGTATTTGTAACTTTTATAGTATTATTATCTAATTTTTTTACATTTACATAAGCTTGCCCATCATCATCTATAGTAACAGTTATAATTTGAGTATATTCATTATAACCATCAGCAGGTTTAATTTCTTTTAAATAGTACTTTCCTGCAGTTAAATTATCAAAAACCAAATCATTAGTTCCATCAGTTACTTTAACCACTCCATTTACATTATTTTTGTATTGAGATTCTGTTTGTAACATAAATTGTACATCTTTAATTTTTTTATTTTTTGCATCAACTTTATTAATTTTAATTTTTGACAATTCTCGTGTAATAGATCCATTAGCGTATTTTTTATCACTAATTTCTACGGATTCAGTTACAGGAGGCGTTAATGTTTGATAACTTCCACAAGTATAATTTCTTGCTACACTATAAGAAACTTTTCCACTAGTAACGGTTACATTGACATTAGTTGTGTTACCCATTGAAGTTGAACTTACAGGTACTATAACTTTAAAAGAATTACCATTTTTTTCTATAGAACCAATATTAGTTGAAACATCATATCCAGTATTAGACGTTACTGTTACTGTGTTTGATACATAATTATCGCCTGATCTAGTGAATGTTAAATCTGTAGTATCCATTGAAAACGAAAAACTTATATCCTTATCATATGCTGTTCTAGCTGTTGTCAAATATGTATTATATAAAGTTTTATATGAACTGCCTAAATTATTTATACCAGGAAGATTGTTAGCTTCTTTTCCACCATCTTTTTCGTAAAGGAATTGATTAATTGCTAATTCGGCAGCGAAGTATTCATTAGTTACACCTGTAATAGAAAATTTACTACTAGCAGCATTAATAATTGCAGCTACACCCATTCTTGTTTTTAAATCCCAATCGTCGTTCAAAGTACAACTTATATTATGACCGGCTGGTGAGTCAATGTGATATGCTGTACATATATATGCCTTATTATCAGCCACCTTAACAGCTAATCCATACCCTGATGAACTATCTGTAACAACTGAAGTTCCATTTTGAGTAATCACTCCTGTAGAACCACTAAAGGCATGAACACTACTCATGCAAAAAAACATAATTACTAAAACCAATAAATAACCTTTTAATTTATTCATAATACCCTCCTATTTTTATACATATTAATTGTAACACAAAATAAAAGATATATCAATTATTTTCAAATCAATATACCTTTTTTTGAGCAGTATTGCTTATATTAATACAAACTTTATTTCCAGCATTATTTACACTTGTTATATTACAATCAGATCCATACCAAGATAATACGTGTTCTAAATATTTTTGATCTCCTACTTTTATTAAATTTCTATAATCTAACCAACCAGTATCTTCTGTATCATTTAATATTGAATTTTTGTCTTTTCCTGTGATTTTTGAATAACTATTTAATATCTTTTGCATATTTCCATAGCCCATATTATAACATTGAATAGCTGCAGGTATATTGTAATTCATATTTTTTAAAGCATTTTGAAGTACCATACAACCAAGTTTAATATTTGTATTCAAATCAGATAACATGGAATTTGTCACCTTGAAGGTTTCTTTTGACTTTGTATTAAAGTTATATGCGGTAATATCTTGTCCAACCCAAACACTATTTTGTATTTGCATTAAACCAGTTGCTCCACCTTTATCCATTGTAGCAGAATGCTCCCCACGTTCTTGTGTAGCTATAGCCGTTACAAGTTTTGAATCTAATCCATACATTTTTGCATATTTATTTATAATAGAACCATAATTATTTCTAGTATTATTAGCCTTATTTGTATTTGATCTATCTTCATAATTAATAACAATATGATTAACACTAGTATTCATAGGTATACTTTGTTCTATTTCATTATTTGTATTAACAACTTCATTTTCATTAGTACTCAAAATCATTTTCTTTAATAGATTATAATCTTCCTCTGTATAACTTACTGAATTAGATGATGTAACATCAATACTACCATTTAATAATTTTTTTAAATTAGGAATTGCTATAGTACCAATCACAATAGCAGCAAGACCTGTCGCTATTAATTTTCTCTTTGTATACTTGTTTTTTCTTACAACTTTTTTTGATTTAACTTTTTTTAACGATTCATTTTCATAAAAATTTTCGATATTAAGTACTATAGGTTTCATACCTAACTTTTCCAACAAATATTCATATTCATTTAGTGTTACTATATAATTATTATATTCAAGAGTAACATCACTTTTATTTGGGTTTTCATAAATATCTAATACTTTATTATTTGATATTTTTTTTATTACGTCATAGCAAGCCTTACCCTTAAATTTTTTTGATTCATAATCAGATTCAATATCAGAATATACATCTATATTTAATCTATTATCATTATCTAAATATATTTCAAATCTCTTCATTTCAATCCATTCCCCTACTTTTAGATTCTATCATATTATCTATCAAATTCCATTCATATTCTTCTTCTATATCATTTAATATATAATTATTATTCTCTAATATATATCTAGATGCATATATTTCATTATTTACTTCATATACAATATAGTTAATTCCGTTATTATCATCTCTAAAAGTTAAAATAATATTACAAATAATTTCTCTGCCATTATCAATAATTTTAAAACTCATGCTATCACCTATTATTTAAATTATAGCAACAAAAAAAGTAATTATCAATAAAATCAATAACTACTTTACATTATTTTACTTAAATAACTGTATAAAAGACGATGGTATATCAATATCTATTACTATTTTTTCATGTGTTTTAGGATGAATAAATTCTAAAGTGTTCGCAACCAATGCCATTCTTCTTATTGGATTTTTTTTAGCGCCATACTTTTTATCGCCTACTATTGGATTACCCATATCAGAAAGTTGTACTCTTATTTGATTTTTTCTACCTGTTTTTAAATTTAAACTAAGCATAGTATATTGATTATTTTCTAATACTTTTTCATACTCGGTTATTGCAAGTTTCCCATTTTTATCATTTACTGAATATGTATATAATGTCTTAGTTTCTTGTAAATAACTTTTTAATACACCTTTTTTATTTTTAACTTTTCCTTCTACTATTGCAACATAATTTCTTTTAAAACTATCCCAATTATCTTGTAAATAAAACTTAGTTTTTTCATCTTTAGCAAACATAATTATACCACTTGTATCTTTATCTAATCTATGTACAATAAACACTTTATTATTCTTGTTCTTCTTTTTTAAATAATCATACACATATGAAAATAAAGTTCTATTTTTTTCTTTTTCTGTAGATATAGTAAGTAAATGTGCTGGTTTATTGATAATTATTATATATTTATCTTCATATAAGATATCCATTTTACCTTTTTTAGCCATATTATCTCCTATTTTCTAGCATTTCTACTGCTTTTATTAATCCTAATTTACCGTACTCATAAGTAAGTCCACCTTGTTGATATGCAATATATGGTTCTCTTAGTGGGCCATCACAAGAAAACTCTATAGAAGATCCTTGAGTAAATGCACCTGATGCCATTATAACTTGATCTTCATATCCTGGCATATCTGATGGAATTGGAAGTACATTTGAATCTATTGGAGAGCCCATTTGTATTCCTTGACAATACTTTATAAGTTTTTCTTTATCTCTAAAAATTATGTTTTGAACAATATCAGCTCTTGTATCATTATATTTAGGTTCTACTTCATAACCTTTTTCTTCCATTATATAACTTGTAAGAATTGCTGTTTTAAGTGCACTGCCAACTACACTAGGTGCCATAAATAATCCTTGTAAAATACTTTTATTCATTCCTAAGCTAGGTCCTACCTCTTTGCCTTCTCCAGGAGTAGTTAATCGTTCTGCTATAAGATGAATTAAATCTTTTCTACCAACTACATAAGCACCATTAGGAGCAATACCGCCACCTAAATTTTTTATAAGAGAACCAACACAAATATCTGCTCCTAATTCTATTGGTTCTTTGTTTGTTACAAATTCACAATAACAATTATCAACCATTATTATAGAATCCCTATTTACTTTTCTTATTTCACTTATTACTTTTTCTAGTTTTGTTATATTAATACTCTTTCTAGTTGAATATCCTTTTGATCTTTGTATATAAATAACTTTTATATTATTTTCTTTAACACGATCTAATATTTTATTATAATCAAAATCACTATCTATTAAATCTATTTGTTCATATTTAACTCCAAAAGATTTTAAAGAACTATCATTATCAACAATTCCTATTACTTCATGTAATGTATCATATGGAGTCCCAGTTATACAAAGCATAGTATCTCCAGGTCTTAATACTCCAAATAAAGAAACAGTTAGCGCATGTGTCCCAGATATAAACTGACTTCTGACAAGAGCATCTTCACTTTTAAATATTCTAGAATAAATATTTTCTATAGTATCCCTTCCTAAATCATTAAGACCATAACCTGTTGTACTATTAAAGTGATATTCACTCAAATTTTCTTCTCTAAAAGCATTCAATACTTTTTCACTATTTTTTAAAACTACCTCATCTACTCTCTTTAATTCTTTAGATATAGCCTCTTCACATTTATTTATATATTCAAACATATTATCCCTCCATAACTATTACACTACCACTAGGTTTATTAGATAAAATAAGATTCAAAACCTTATTTGAAACTTCACTAGGTTCAATCAATTTAGTTTGTCCTACTCTTTTTAATTCCTCTTCTAAATAATCGCTATTCATTTCTCTTACACTTTCTGTATTTACCCAATTAGGACAAAGTGCATAAATTCTTGAACTAAGTATTAAAGATAAACTTTTTGTTAAATTTATAAGAGCCGCTTTTGATGCAGAATAATCTACATTATATTTTGTATATGTATTTATTCCATCAGTGGATGCTATATTTATAATAACATCTGTTATATTTAATTTTTGAATTAATAGAAAAGGTGCGATTAAGTTAACTTCTAAAACTTTTATAAATTCATCCTTAGTTTTATTTTCAAATTCACAATCAAGAGAAAGTGCAGCATTATTTATAAGCACATCTACATCTTTATAATTATCATTTATCTTTTGACAAAAATTATTTATATCTTCTTCGATAGATAAATCAACTTTATATAAATCACAATTTACACCAATGTTTTCTATATGATTTTTTAAATTAATTACCTCATCATAACTAGTATTATATGTTCCTATTATATTATAACCATCACGAGCTAAATCTAGAGCAATACTTTTTCCTATTCCTTTAGCGCATCCTGTTACTATTGCAGTCTTCCTCATCAAATCACCGTGATTATTATAACAAACAATCAAAAAAAAATAAATTATTTTTTAATTTATTTTCTTTACTCTACATCTAGATTCACTTGCTTGACATATATCAGGAATAAATACCATATGCTTTGCTTCTATAAATTCCATTTTTCCTTTCTCAAAATCTATTTTTAAATCTATAAAACCTGGTATTACTTCCTTTGTCTTATCTGGTGATACATAACTTAAGGATGGAACACATATATTTAATTTTTCATAGGCTTTAGTTTTCATCATATGACCATGACCTGTTAAAATTAAATTTGAATCATTTCCTACTGACGGAGCAAACTTGTCATGTAATTTATGCAACATTACTATATTATCTTGTTTTAATCCTACAGTACCAAAACCGTGTCCTATAGGTACAATATCATATCTTGCTTTCTTTATTCTTTCAGCAATATCTAATCCATCTGAAGTTAATGAATGATGGTCATGATTTCCTAAAATAATATAATTCATTATATTTTTGTCATATGGATATTTTTTTACTAAAGTATCTATTTGTGAATATATATCCTTTAAATTTAAAGAATCATGAGTATAATCTCCCTCTATATTATCACCACAATTTAATATAGTTTTTATATCATTTTTCGAAGCATACTCATATACTTTACATAATAAATTTATATCTGATTTTATATTGCCAATATGCATATCAGATATAACTATGCTTCTAAAAGTTTTATTACTTGTTGACATATAAATTTTTACTTTATTTTCTTCTAAATTTTTTTGACTTAAAAATTCATACTTAATATCTCCACCATAATAATACTTAGTATCTATTTGATAACCATAATTTATTATTTGTTTAAGTCTTACATATAATTGTTTTTCAGAAATAGATAATATTTTACACATTTCTCTTAATGTTTTGTTTTCTTTTATAAGGTCTATTATTTTAATATTTGTATCTGTCATTCTAACACCCTTTTTATTATAACAAATTAATTAATAAAAATTCAATAAAAAAGGAATAATTTTTACTTATTCCATTTCCAATTTTTTACGTCAGGCATATCTTCACCATATTCACGTATATATTGATTATGTTCAATTAATTTATCTTTACACCATTGTATTAATCTAGAACCTCTATTACCTAATTGTGGAAGATATTTTATCGCATCCATTACCAAATTATATCTATCTATTTTGTTTTGTACTCTCATATCAAATGGAGTTGTAATAGTTCCTTCTTCATTATAACCTTTAACATGTATATTATCGTTATCTCTATTATATACAAGTTGATGTATTAAAGATGGATACCCATGAAAAGCAAATATAATTGGTTTATCTTTTGTAAATAAAGCATTATAATCAGCATCACTAAGTCCATGAGGATGTTTCATATTTGATTCTAACCTCATTAAATCTACCACATTTACAAATCTGATTTTAAGTTCGGGGAAATTTTCTCTTAATATTGAAGTTGCTGCAAGAGCCTCTAATGTAGGAGTATCTCCTGCACATGCCATAACTAAATCAGGTTCACAATCTTGATCATTGCTTGCCCAATCCCATATACCTATTCCATTTGTACAGTGTTTTACTGCCTGTTCCATCGTTAACCATTGTGGTCTTGGATGTTTTGAAGCTACTATTACATTTATATAATTTTTACTTCTAATACAGTGATCAAAACAAGATAATAAACAATTAGTATCTGGAGGCAAATACATTCTTACTATATCTGATTTTTTTGTTACTAAGTGGTTTAAGAAACCAGGATCTTGATGTGTATAACCGTTATGATCTTGTTGCCATACGTGTGAAGTTAATATATAGTTTAGTGATGCTATTTTTTGTCTCCAAGGTAGCTCACTTGTTACCTTTAGCCATTTAGCATGTTGACTTGTCATTGAATCAACTATTCTAATAAATGCCTCATAACAATCAAACACACCATGTCTACCTGTTAAAAGATACCCTTCTAGCATACCTTCATTAGTATGTTCTGAAAGCATGGAATCAATTATTCTTCCAGATGAAGATAAGTATTCATCATTTGATACTCTAATACCCATAAATTGTCTATTAGTTTCTTCAAATACATGATTTAATCTATTAGACATAGCCTCATCAGGTCCAAAAATTCTAAAATTTTTAGTATCTTCATTATACTTTATTATATCTCTAATAAATTTACCAAGCTCCATCATGTCTTGTGCTTCAACACTACCAGGTTTATTTACTTTAACACCATATTTTCTAAAATCAGGCATTCTTAATTCTTTTAATAATAAGCCTCCATTTGTGACTGGATTTGATCCCATTCTTCTATTACCCTTTGGGCATAAATCTCTTAATTCTTCCTTTAAAGTACCAGTTGAATCAAATAATTCTTCTGGTCTATAACTTCTCATCCAATGTTCTAAAAGTTCAATATCTGAATTATCTTCAATTGTTATAGGAACTTGGTGAGCTCTAAATGTTCCCTCTATTTCTTTGCCTTTTACTATTTTAGGCCCAGTCCATCCTTTAGGAGTTTTTAATACAATCATAGGCCATAAAGGTCGTGTTGTATTATTTCTTTCTATTGCATCTTTCTTTATCTCTTTAATAATTGAAATACACTCGTCCATAGCATTCGCCATTCTTGAATGTGTTTCATAAACATCAAGAGAATCATCTATTTCAACTATAATAGGTCTATAACCATTACCATAAAAGAAAAATTTTAACTCTTGTGGAGATATTCTAGAAAATACTGTAGGATTAGATATTTTATAACCGTTTAAATGTAAAATTGGTAAAACTACTCCATCAGTTTTTGGATTTATAAATTTATTTAATTGCCAAGAGGTCGCTAAAGGACCAGTTTCTGCTTCTCCATCACCAACTACACAAGCCACAATTAAATCTGGATTATCAAGTATTGCTCCATAAGAATGCGCTAAACTATAACCAAGTTCTCCACCCTCATTTATTGAACCTGGAGTTTCTGGTGCCACATGGCTAGATACTCCGCCTGGAAATGAAAATTGTTTAAATAATTTTTTCATTCCTTCTTCATCTAAAGTTATATTAGGATATACATCCGTATATGATCCCTCTAAGTAAGTATTAGAAATAAGAGCATTTCCGCCATGTCCTGGTCCTGATACATAAATCATATTTAAATCATATTTATTTATAACTCTATTAAGATGTGTATATATAAAATTTTGTCCTGGTACTGTTCCCCAGTGTCCCACTATCTTTCTTTTTATATCTTTTTTCTCTAATGGTTTTTTTAATAAAGGATTATCTAATAAATAAAGTTGTCCTACTGATAAATAATTAGCTGCTCTAAAGTAAGCATCCATTTTATAAGCCATTTCTTTACTCAAATTATTATCCATGTTATACCCTCCTTATTCTTAAATATATTATATACTATTTTAAAATTTATAACAATAGAAAAAATAAAAATCATAGAATAATTATATTTATAATTAAAATTTTAAAATATTTATAAATTTTTTCATGAAAAAAAGGAAATCAAGAAAAAAAATAGAATGATATATATGAGGAGGTGATGTTATAGTTAAATTCTATAAATTAAAAAATGATGCTGTTTTTAAAG
>OIYS01000676.1_pt1 | contig 21751 bp, 19 predicted proteins | sample 1588271 | NCBI WGS metagenome assembly OIYS01 (sample SAMN03283286) | human gut metagenome | biome: human-associated habitat; material: feces | host: Homo sapiens | place: Peru | collected 2012
TTCGGGTCGGCTTTTGCGATATCTATTAAAGTGCGAACGAAAGTATCTCTCATTTTTGCATCTCCATCTTAAAATAGCTCGGATGCCAGCCGGCGGAGGTGGTGTGGTCGTTGCCGATATCCGCGCCCTCTTCGGGCTTTATCGGGTCGGCTATGCCGTTCGGAGTATAGGGGTCGGTAACGCCCTCGGGCATCGCTGCGTGAAGCTCGGTTACGGCGCCGTCATATTCCCAGCCGTCGTGCGGGAAGCGATAATGCCACAGAATATCGTTCTCCATGAAAGAAACTCCCCTGCCCTTGACGGTGTTTGCGATGATAACCGTGGGTTTACCCTCGGCGTTGGAAGTATCTTTGAGGGCGCATCTGAGCGCGTCGTGGTCGTGACCGTCAAGCTCGATCGCATTCCAGCCGAAAGCACGCCATTTGGCGGCAAAGTCCTCAAGCTCGAGCGTTTTTTCACAGTAATCAAGGCTCTGCATATGATTATGGTCAACTATCGCAACGAGATTGTCGAGCCTGTAATGGTTGGCAAAAAGCGCAGCCTCCCAAACGGAGCCTTCGTCGCATTCGCCGTCACCGAGAACGGCAAACACACGGTTGCCCCTGCCGTCCTGCTTTGCGGTCAGCGCCATGCCCGCGGCGGCGGAGAGACCGTGACCGAGCGAGCCGGTGGAGAAATCCACGCCGGGCACATAGTGCGAAACATGACCCGAGAGGCGGCTGCCGTTCTGATAATGTGTTTTCAGCTCGGCAGGGTCAAAGAAGCCGCTCTCCGCAAGGGCGGCATAGATTGCCGCTCCCGCATGACCCTTGCTGAGTATAAATCTGTCGCGCTCCGACCACTTTGGATCCTCGGGGTCATAGCGCATTATATCTGCATAAAGCACGGCAATAATATCGGCAACTGACATTATCGCGCCGATGTGACTGCCGCCCGAGAGATGAGTCATCTCGATGCCGTGGCGGCGGATAAGCCACGCAAGTTGAATACTGTTCATTATAATTACCTCATACCTAAAATCAATTTAATAGGGCGACGGTGTAGAAACGTGCATTTGCGGTAGATGAAAATCACCGCGGTCGGGAAGATTACTCCAACGGCAAACATGGCAGGAGTCGTGATGTACCAAGGAGCGGGAAAGTGACTGCATAGCCGCTCGACAACCGCCTGAGCGGGCCATGAATATATGTAGTAGGTGAAAGCGTTGTGTGCAATGAAATCGGCGCAGGGCACGACAGCATATTTGAGCAACTGCCCCAATTCCCAACAGGCGGCTCATACTGTCGGAATATGCGAACAGGTAGCCCGCGTTCATGAAGAAAAGCGGCATATGAAAGGTATAGATGAATTCTATCCACTTGCCCGGGAAGGTGCTCCAATCGTTTGGATGCGAGTGACCGAGTATAACAAGCAAAGTACCGAGAGCATAGAGCATATCTATCTCGCGGAGTCTCAACTTCGGTTTGGATTCGACTGTCATTCCGACACCTCGTTCATTTTTTTTATTTCAGCTTCATCCAAATGCCAGCCGAGGGCTTCCGCATTTGATGCAAGCTGCGAGGGACGCTTTACACCGGCGATCACGACTGAATCGGGCATTGTATCAAGTATCCAGCGTATGGCGCAGGCGGCAACAGTCTTGCCGTGGTTTGCGGCAATACCCTTTAACACCTCAACTATACGCAAATTCTGTTTCATCTTTTCGCCGTGGAAATTTACATATATTTCACGGCTGCGGCGGTCGTCGGAGCCGAAAGCAGCGTTGATATCATATTTACCCGTCAGTATCCCTTGCCCCAAGCTGCCCCAGGTCATAGGGGTCACACCTATCTCGTCATGCAGATATCTCAAATCAGCTTCGTTTTTGCGGCATGCAAGCGAGAATTCATCCTGACATGAAGCAAATCTGCCAGCAAAAGGCTTGACCTCGTCAAAATCGTCGGGATGAATATTTGAAAGACCGTAGCCGAGTATTTTACCGGCTTCTTTTTGTCTATCAAGAGTCTCAACCACCGCATCGAGCGGCGTTACGCCGTCGCGGTAGTGAATCTGGTAAAGATCGACATGATCCGTGCCGAGGCGTTTAAGGCTCGCATCGAGCGCTTTAACAATGTACTCGGGCGAATTATCGTAAAAAGTCTTTGAATTCTCTACTCTTACGCCGAATTTGGTGGCGATAACGGCTTTATTTCTGTCGCCGCTGAGGGCCTTGGCAAGCGTTTTTTCGGATTGACCGAGGCCGTAGGTGTCGGCAGTGTCAAAGAAGTTAACTCCGCAGTCGAGAGCGGCTCTAACCGCGTCGATAAGCTCGGATTCGCTGACATTGCCCCAGCCGTAGCCGCCCATGGGGCAGCCGCCCATGCACAGGCGCGAAACACTTATATTTGTATTTTTAAGAGTAATGTATTCCATCCTCTTGCTCCTTTGCTGCGCCGATATACTTAAAGGCTTTTTTCAGAACGCTGAAAACAGTCTTAAAAAACAGCACAATATCGGTTTTGAGCGAAACCTCTTTTGCGTATTTGACGCGCAGGGCGTTTTTATGTTTTAAAACGTAGTTCTCATACATTTCATCGGCGTTATCGGAGCCGACTATCTCATCAAGGCTTATGAGCTCAAGCGAGCTGTAATCCGTTATGCCTGGTCTGACTTCAAATATCAGCTTCTCGTCTCCCTCATAGCGGTCGGTGTATTTCAGCAGCTCAGGCCGCGGGCCGACAAAGCTCATGTTGCCGATAAGCACATTATATATCTGCACTATCTCGTCGCCCTTGACCTTACGGAGAAACGCACCCGAACGGGTTATCCTCGGGTCATTCAGAGCAGTTGTACCGCCGCCGATCTTATCGGCATTCTTGACCATAGTCCTGAATTTGAATATTCTGAACGGCTTGCCTTTATATCCGCCCCTGAGCGGAGTATAAAACACGGGTAATCCGTCCTCAATGGCTATCATTATTGAGAAAACAATGACGACCGGCAGCAGCAACACGGAGAGGATAAGCGCGGCGATAAAGTCAAAAATGCGCTTGAAGAATCTGTTGTATATACCTGCGTAGCCGCATTTCTCTGCCGTCGGCATCGGATCCACCTCATTTAATCAGTCTTTTTTGGGAATATAGGTCGGCACCATCTTTTCGACAATGGTTCTGATATCGTCGTCGTTATCATAGGCGGCGGTCATCAGCTCCTCAAGCTGCGCGCGGAATTCCGCGGTGTCGAAAGGAATCGGATTGCCGATATGAATAAGTTTATTCGGAGTACGTTTAAGACCCTCCTCAGCCATGAGCTTCTCCTCATAGAGCTTCTCGCCCGGGCGGAGACCCGTATACTCGATCTTGATATCAACATCGGGCACAAGACCCGAGAGCTTGATAAGATTGCGGGCGAGCGTATCGATCTTGACGGGCGAGCCCATATCGAGCACGAATATCTCGCCGCCGTGGGCATATGCGCCCGCGAGCAGCACAAGCGACACGGCCTCGGGGATAGTCATAAAGTAACGCACAATATCGGGATGAGTGACAGTCAGCGGGCCGCCCCTCTCTATCTGCTGTTTAAACAGCGGCACAACGGAGCCGTTGGAGCCGAGCACATTGCCGAAGCGAACGGCAACGAATTCTGTGCGGAGCTTGCCCTCAGGCTCGGCTGCGGCGGCACGGGGATGAATATGCAGCGTGGAGATACTGCTCATATCGCCGCTCTTAACGCAGCGGTCAAACGCCTGGATGACCATCTCGCACAGTCTCTTGCTGGCGCCCATAATATTGGTCGGGTTGACAGCCTTATCCGTGCTTATGAGCACAAAGCGCTTGCAGTTATTTATCATTGCCGCATAGGCGGTCTTATAGGTGCCGACGACGTTGTTTTTGATAGCTTCACAGGGGCTGTCCTCCATCAGCGGGACATGCTTATGAGCCGCGGCATGGTACACGATGTCGGGATGATATTTTTTGAATACATACTCAAGCCTTCTTGAGTCGCGCACCGAGCCGATGAGCACGGTCAGCTCCATTTCTGGGTATTTCTCGCGCAATTCCTGCTGAATGGCGTAAGCGTTATTCTCATAAATATCAAATATTATAAGCCTTTCGGGCTGATGTGCGGCTATCTGGCGGCAAAGCTCGCTGCCTATTGATCCGCCGCCGCCCGTGACAAGTATCGTCTTGCCCTTTATCATCTCAAAAACGTCGCTCATATCGGTCCTGAGCGGCTCTCTGCCGAGCAGATCCTCGACAGAAACGTCACGAAGCGAGCCGATATTGATATCGGTGTTGGCATACTGATAGAAATCGGGCAGATTTTTCAGCACGCAGTTTGTCTCGCTGCAAATATTGATGATATCGCGCTTATTCTCTTTTGAAGCGCTCGGAATAGCGATATAGATCTTGTCTATATCGTATTTCTCGACAAAGTGCATTATATCGTCACGGCCGCCGACTATTGGGATGCCGTCGATGTATCTGTTCCACTTGTTGGGGTTATCATCGATAATGCAGACAACCTTGTCGCCCGAGAGCCTGTTTCTCACGATGCTCCTGATTATCGTCTGACCCGCTCCGCCCGCGCCGATGACCATAACATTATGCGAGCTGTCGGAGCTCCTGACCCTGCGGATCTCAAGAAGCAGGAATCTATATGAGAAACGAGCCGCGACGAGCAGTATCATCTGGAAGCAGGAGCCCCAAAGATAGTACGATATCGGCATACGGTAATAGATAACTGTGATGAGCAGGATATGCAGCAAGGACGCAACTGTGCTGCCGATGCAGGTGCTGGCAAGCTCGTTGAAGCTCGCATACTGCCAGACGCTCTGATACATCTTTGACGCATAGAATATCACAAGGCACAGGATCGTGTAGATCGGTATGAATTTGACATAGGCTCTGACATAATAATCGGGTATCTGCGAAAAGAAGCCGTCAAATCTGAAGAGCAGCGCAAGGAAATATGAGACATTCACCGCCATTATGTCATAAACGGCGAGCAGGATGCTCATTATGTACCAATGCTCGATATGGAATTTTTTTGAACGCACCGATAAGCGTCGTTTCATAGAATCATTCCTTATCCGTCGGCGCCATTTCACCGTTCGCGCCGATTTTATAAATGTGGTCGCAATATTTCAGCATACTCTCTCTGTGAGTCGTGATTATGCGGATCCTGGAGCCGTTTTGCTCCATAATATTCTCAAGCACACGCTTCTCCGTATCGGAGTCGAGCGCCGAGGTGGTCTCGTCCATGAGCATTACGGGCGAATTGCGCAATAACGCTCTGGCTATCGCAAGGCGCTGAAGCTGACCCTGCGAAAAATTCATGCCGCCCTCGCCTATCATGGTGTTTATTCCCTCGGGCAGAGATGCGATATATGAATAGATATCGGCGCTCCTGAGAGCGTCCTCAAGCATTTTATCGTCCGCCTCGGGTCTCACGAGCCGCAGATTCTCCGCGACGGTGCCTGAGAACATACCGACGTCCTGCGGCACATAGGAGCAAAAGCGCCTTGTGCTGTCGGAGACATCGACGGTCTTGCCCGACGGAGAGCGGAAATATATGCGCCCGTCGGTTGGTTTGACAATACCGAGAATGAGCTTTAGCATGGTGGTTTTGCCCTCGCCCGACGGGCCGATTAGCCCGATAGTGCTGCCCGGCGACGCCTCAAACGAAACGCCTCTGAGCACGGGAGACTCGCTGTCACGGTAGGTGAAGGTCACATTGTCGAATACGACCGTCACTCCCCCATTCTCGGAATCGGCGAGCACTTCCTTTGCCCTCACGCTGTCGGCGTCCGTCTCCTCATCAAAACAGGTGACCTCCATTATACGTCCTGCCGAGGTGGCAAGCGAAACAGCCGTCGGTGCAAGCGAGGCAAGCGCGCTGAACGACGAGGTGAGCGAACCCGATATCTGCAAAAACAGCGTCATGGTACCGTAGGTTATTGCCCCCTGCCAAAGGCGGTATACGCCCCAGCCGTAGCAGGAATAGGAGACGATGAGACCGAGCATCGAGAGACAGAATGTGAGCAAAATGCTGAACTTGTCATATTCAAGGCGCATACTGCGGTAATTCTCGAGTATAGTCTTGAAATTTGATATATACTGCCGAGTGAGGTCAAAGGCTTTGATAACCTGAATATTCTGAACCGATTCCTCGGAATACGAGAGTATCTTGCCGTTGAGCTCGCGGCTCTGCTTGTTGTATTTTCTGATGGTTTTGAGCAGAAAGCGCGAAGAGATAAAGAGGAAAGGCGCGCTCATCAGAGCGAGAACCGCCATTGTTTTATCGTAGTATAACACGATGCCGAGAGCGCCGAAAAACTGCACAAATCTCGTGAACGCCGTCGGTATGAATCCGATAACGCCCGATGAAACGGAGGCGGCGTCGCCCTCAAGCCTGTTGAGCAGATCGCCCGAGTGAAAAGCGCCGATATCCTCCCAAGCCGCGGAGACGATGTGTGAATAAATGTCGTGCCTTATTTCGTTATTTGCCCTGCTGCCGACAACGGCGGAGAGCCACGAAGTAAGCGCCTGAAATACATATTGAAATACCGCAAGCCCTATAACGAGCGATATATATTGCGGCAGCTTGGCACCGATATGCTGAACAACGGCGTCCACAAGGAACTTCGTCGCAAGCGAAGTGCCCAGCGACATCACGGCGGAGAACATACCGAGGAGAATATAGGCAACGATTATCAGCCTGTAGCGCTTGGCGTATTTCAGCAGCCACTTCCACTCGTCTATCATGCTGCGAAAAAGTGAAGCGTAATCCTTAGTCTTCTTCATGCGCTTCTCCCTTGCGGGTCTTATCACGGTGCTTGCGGTGATGCTTCTCCTGCTGCTCGCCGTAGCCGTATCCGTAATACCCGTAGCCGTAACCGTATTTGCCGTATTTACCGTAGGATTTATACCCGTATCCATAACCGTAGCCATAGCCGTAACCGTGGCCGTAGCCCGAGAAACCTGAAAGAACGCCGTTCAGAACGCAGCCGAATATCTTAACATCGGATGCCACAAGATTATTGAGGCCGCTGCGTATCTTGGAGGTACGGACGGTATCCTGATAAACAACATAAACTGCGCCGTCGGAGACCTGAGCCGCAAAAATAGTGTCGGATACAAGACCGCACGGCGGAGTATCGACAAGCACTATGTCGTAATCGTCTCTGACCTTGTCAAAAATACGCTTATATTCGTGAGAATTCAGGCTCATGTGCTCATCTTCACCGACAAGAATGTGAAGAAACGAAATTTTGTATTTCTCAAGATAAGTTATTTTGTATCGCTTGGCGGTGACATCATAGTCGATTTCTTCGGGGTCAAAGCCGAGCAAGGCGGCAACGCTGGGGTGGCGCAGATCGGCGTCGATAAGCAGAACCTTTTTGTCGTGCTCCGCAAGTGAAAGCGCGAGATTAGTTATAACGGTAGTCTTACCCTCGCCGGGAGCCGTGCTTGTGACGGTGACAACCTTATCATGCTCACCGAGAGAGTGGAGGAAGGTGTTTCTCAGCACTCTGAACGACTCCTTGAAGCCGCTCCCCACACCGTCGTTGGTCAGCAACACCGCTCTGTCAAACTCCATCTTGTGCTTCTTAAAGACGACCTGCGGCACCGTGCCGAGAGCCTCGCAATTGAGCTCGGATTTGATATCTTTTTTGGTGCGGACGGTGTTCCTCGCAAAGGCGTAAAGCAGAATAAGCATCAGACCGAGAGCCGCCCCGCAAAGCGACCATTTCAGCGCCGAGCGTTTATATCCCGCGCCGTTTGACGGCTCGGTCGGCACCTCCGGGCTTGATATCATATTGAGCTTTATGTTGCCGACAACGTATTTTGCGATCGAGGGGTAATTCTTTATTGCTGACATAAGGGTGTCATAGGTTGTTTGAGGATCCTTGCCCGTGGCTGTCATGGTGAACATATTTGAGCCTGTCACCGCTACGGCGCTGAGGCCCGCGGGCATTGCGGGCACCTGCATATCCTCGCACACGGCCTCCTGAAGCAGGTTGCTGCCGAGAATATACGGGAAGGTCTTTGCAAGCTGAGAGGCGGTCGAGCTGTCGTAATAGAACGAATAAGCCGAAACGCCCGATATGGAGTTCATATTGTTCTCCGTGCTGACGGTAAAGGTTGCGGAGGCGGTGTAAACGGGCACATATTTCAGACGGCCGCTGACAAATTTATAACCGCCCGCAAGCACGGCGAGCGCAACGCAGACCCACCAGAATTTCATCAGACCCTTCCAAAGGTCGCTGAAATACAGGCTTATCTTTTCGTTATTCTGCTCCGCATCCTGCCTTTTGTTTTCACTTTGATTCATATCAGATCTTCATCCTTCATCAGTGATTAGGATTATGCCTTATCCTTTTCGGAGATCCGCTCCGTGTCATATTTGCCGTAATGTGAATAGCGGCCGTATTTGCCGTATTTATCGTATTTCTTGCCGTAGTAGTAGCCACCCTCGTCAAGACCGTTAATACCCGCAAAGCTGAACTCGGGATAAACGTCGTTCAGCACGCAGCCGATCACATCGCCGCCGACCTCACGCAAGGTAACGAGAGCGTCGTTGAGCGAGGACGCCGTGACAACATCGGTGCGAACCACCATCATGGTCTTATCAACTATTTTGACGATATCTGTTACGGAAGCGTCAACAGAAAGCGGCGCAGTATCGACAATGATGTAATCGACCTTTGTCTTTAACGCGCTGAGCACCCGCTCGACCTCGCCGCTCTCTATCCAGCTCCTGTAACCGGGGTACGGCTTGGTATTGATTGCGAGATAGAGCGACGATTTCTTGTATTTCCTGAGCTTGAAATCGCTGTATTTTATCTTGTTCTCAAACAGCTCACCAAGCTCCGAGAATTCATCGTAACTTTCTTCAAATATTTTGTAAAGGGCGGGCTTCTTTGCGTCGAGGTCAAAGAGCACGACGTTATATCCCCTGTCGGCAAGCGAGAGGGCGATATTTGAAGCGACGGTAGATTTACCCTCGTTCTCCGCAACGCTCGTGACGGCAAAGACCTTGTCGCCGCCGCGCCTGTTGAGATATTCGAGCTTTGCCGCTATCTTATGGAAGCTCTCGACGAATTTGAGGCTGATGAAAGCGTTGCTGTGAATTAACAGGCCCTTTTTCTTTCGCTGGATATAATCACGCAGATCCATGCGCTTATTCTCGTGGATTATGGTGCCGACGAGCTTTGCATCGACCTTTGAATTGAATGCGTCCTCGTTTTTGACCGTATCACGGAACACCGATATTGCGACTATTGCGAGAGCGGCAACAAAGGCGCAGCCGAGAGCGACTATGAGTTTATTTTGGGATGAAATATTATTTGACGGCGCATGAGGCATTGAAGGCTGCTTGATAACGCTTATGGTCGCATTCTCAAAGAGGTTATCCGCCACCTCGGGATAGACGCTCAAAACCGCCGAAAGCAGCTCATATGAGGTCTGAGGGCTTGACGAGGTGACCTTGACATCCATGAGGTTAGTCTCGGAGAGCACCGTGGCGCTGACCGTGCCGTTAAAGGAAGGCACGCCCGCCTGAACGGCGGCTTTCTCTTTAATTGTCGGCTGGGTGAATATCTTGGTGTAGACCTCCGCCATTTCGGAGGAGATGCTGACGAGCGAATACGGATTTGAAGCTGAGCTCTTAGCCGTCACGACGAGCGTTGCGCTCGAGGTATATTCCGGCGAATACACGCTGTAGGAGGCTATGTATATCCCCATCATCCCGATAAGCGCGGCAAGCAAAACCACCCATGCATTCATCAGCAGGTCTTTCAGAATGCTGTGCCATTCGATTATAATTTTATTCTTCTGCATAAATCAGTTCCCCACTATAACAGTCAAAACGCTGTGACCCTCATAACCCTCTGTATCCGAAGCGTAATAATGGACAAGATATGTGCCGTCGTTGTTGGGGTCGACCTCGGAGACCACTCTCACGGCGGGAGCTATCGCATTGCCCGAGTAATCCTCGATCGACCTCACCATTGAGGCGTAATCCGGTTGCTCGCCCTTTTTGATGTTTATCAGATATTTTGTGAGATATATCTTCGGCGCCGAGAGACTTCTGTCCTCAACAATAAGGGGCAGTTTGATATAGGACTGATCGCCCTTGCTGTTGGTAACGACGGCTTCAACGGAGAATTCCCCCGGAGTGGAGGCAACAAAGTTGCTCGAGGTGACTATCATATCCCTCGTGATATTGCCGTCAAGGCAATCGGTGGCGTAAAGTATGTTGGAGACGCCGACGTTCTCATATATCGAGAAGCAAAGATCGCCGTAAAGGCCGAAAGAAGGCGAAACATAATCAGTGTAGCGTATTTTCCTTGAAGCATTCGCAACGTGATTGTCGCCGTCGCACACGGCGTAGGTGACTTTGCAAACGCCCTTTTCTGTGAATTTTGAGATCGACTCAACGATAACTTTAGACGTGATATCGCCGTCCTTATCGTCGTGAGCGGTAACGCCCTTGAGCAGATCCTCGTTTGTCGCCTTGATGCTGACGTCGAGCATATCGCCCTCGACCGTTATTACGGGGATCGTATCGTCCCTGTTCAGTTTATTGCTGATGAAAAAGTAAGAAAAAACTATAAGCGTCACGGCGAAAAGCGCCGAAACCGCTATTCTCAAAAACCTCATCATAAGCTATAACTCCTCAAAAACCGTAAATTTCTTTATTATCTAAAACAAGGGAAGGATTAGTTTTGAACAGCATATCCGCATAATCGCGGGAATACATCACCGATATCGCCTCATGAGCGTCGGCGAGGAACGGAGTGCGTACATATGGGCTGTGGGCGTCGCTCGCCACAAAATCGGCAAGCCCGTCGTCAAGCAAGCGATAAGCCGCTCTCTTTGCACGCATACCGAAGCTGCCCTTGAGGCTGCCTTTATTCACCTGAAGCAGGCAACCGAGATCTTTAAGACGCATCGCCGCGTCATCTTCTTCGCAGACAAAGGCGTATCTCTCGGGGTGGGCAACTATCGGCACATAGCCCTCGGCTTTTATCTGACCGATCATGGCATAAGCCTCCACGGAGTATTCGTAAAAATCAAATTCGACAAGCGCATAGCGGGAGCTGTTCAGCGTTATCAGCTTGCCCTCACGGAGCAATCCGGCAGTCTCGGTGGTTGTGAATATCTCCTGACCGGGGTAGACCTCGATGCCGACTCCCTCCCTTTTAAGCTCGGAATTGATAAGAGCGAGCCTTGACTCCAACTCGGCGCACCAATAGTTGCGGTAAGAGCCGGGCACGTTGCTGTGCGGGGTCGCTATCACCTTGACGGTGCCTCCCCTCTCTGCAAGGCGAAGCATTTCGACCGTCTCCGCCAAATCATCGGAGCCGTCGTCAACACCGTATAAAATATGGCAATGTATATCGACCATTCTGCACCTCAATCGGGAATTAACGGGGTTAAAAGCCCATTAGCTCATTATCTGAATTATTATAATACACTATAAAAACAAAATCAATATTTATGCGACAAAAAATGTTCACAATTCAGTAATTTGTTGGAAATTGCATAAAAAAAGACGACCGATGAGGCGGTTTATGCATCAGTCATTTAATCATTGCCTCGAGCGGCGGCGCATATATTCAAAACGGGGTGAGAAAATGTTTGGATTTTTGACACAGTTAATATCAAAGGGCTTTCTTTTTTTTGCGCTGCATATCAGGAATCCGGGGTCGTTCCCGCCTGCCCTGAGCGCTAAGGAGGAGCGAAAGCAGCTTGAACGCTATAAAAACGGCAGTGTTGAGGCGAAAAACATACTTATCGAGCATAATCTGCGGCTCGTGGCGCATATAGTCAAAAAATACTATTCGACCTCGGATGAGCAGGACGATCTGATCTCCATAGGCACGATAGGGCTGATAAAAGCGGTGAATACATTCGACGACTCGAAGAATATCAAGATCGCGACCTACGCCTCAAAGTGCATAGAGAATGAAATCCTCATGTTCATGCGGAGCAGGAAGAAATCGGCACATGACATCTCGATAAACGAGCCGATAGACACCGACGGCGAGGGAAACCCGCTCACGCTGATGGATATAATAAGCGTTGAGGACACCATCGCCGATGACATTGACCAAAAAATCAAGGTCAAAAGGCTGTATGAGCTGGTAGAGGATATGACCGATCCGAGGGAAAGGTCGATCCTGATAATGCGCTACGGTCTTTATTCGACTGACCCGATGACACAGCGCCAGATCGCGTCAAGGCTCGGCATATCGCGATCTTATGTCAGCCGCATCGAAAAGAAAGCCATTGAACGCCTGCGTGAGGGCTTTGGGGAATAACGGAAAAAAGGCCATCCCCCTCTCACGAGGAAGACAGCCGCTATTGCAAATCAAAAATCAGCCAACGAAAAGGACGATCAGAGTTGCGACAAGGGAAAGAATGAAGAACACAGTCGCAAGGACCTTGGTGATCCTGACGAGCTTCTGCTCAACGGTTCTGCTCTTATTTTTACCGAGGAAAGTCTCGGCACCGCCTGCGATAGCGCCCGAAAGACCTGCGGAACGACCCTCCTGGAAGAGGACGATGGCGATAAGTGCGAGCGAGGTGATGATAAGAACTATACCTAATACGATCTCATACCAATTCATGGTTGAAAACCTCCAAAAAATATTGTACTCACGAATTTTAACACATATCAGCTGCAAATGCAAGATATTTTTTAAATTCTTCTGCCAAAAAATTCATTGTATCGCCGAAAAACGGGCGGCAATAATAGTTTTGCAGGGAAAGTCGAATTACCGTGCGTTTGCCGACTGATTCTCCGCCGCAAGCCGTTTACCGCAGCAATACAAGCGGTGAGCGGCTTTTGACTTTATTCAAAAGTCATCTGCTCCGCCTCATCCTCGCTGCTGAGCAGCGCACCGGCGGCGGGCAGATTCTTTGCCCTGTAGCGATAGGCTTTGGCGAATTCGCCCTCACGATATTTGCGGGCGCTCATCAGGCGCTGACCCTTTTTAAGCGTCATAACGCCGACGCCTATGGTATCCTTGGTAGTCTTGGGCAGAATGACAGCGGTATTGAGTAGCAGATGCCTGCCCGCGCTTGAGATAACGACTATCTCCTCGTCGGCGGCAAGCTGCATAACGTCAGCAACCGGCGATTTATCGGAGAAAGCCTTTATCAGCTTCTTGCGCTTCGTTACAGTGCGGTAAGCGTCGAGGCTTACCTTGGCGGCCTTGCCGTTCTCAAAGAAGAACATCATATAGCCGCTGTAATCGGAAGTGACCGCCATATAAACAGGCAGCTCGCCCTCTTCCATCTCGAGCTTCGCCGCAACATAATCGCCAAGCACGCTTGCCTTGGTGTCATCAAAATCACAGGCGCGGCTCTTATAAACCTGACACTTATTCGTAAAGAACAGCAGCTCCGACGAATTGGTCGTCTCAACGGTCTGGGCGATCTCATCGCCGTCCTTGAGCTTCTGAGTGCCGCTCATACGCAGCGAAAGCGGGGTTATCTTCTTAAAATATCCGCCCTGTGTGAAGAAAACGGTCACGGGATAATCCGGGATATCCGGCTCCACGGTCTCCTCCTCCAGCTCCGCCGAGTAGATTATCTCGGTCTTGCGGGGCTTTGCGTATTTCTTGACGACTTCTTTAAGCTCATAGATGATTATCTGCTTTATGCGCTTGGGATTCTCCAGAATATCGTTGAGGTCTTTTATGGCCTCTTCGAGCCTGTCGATATCTTGAAGGCGTTTGAGGATGTATTCCTTGTTGAGATGGCGTAGCTTGATCTCGGCTACATACTCCGCCTGAATCTTATCAATGCGGAAGCCTATCATCAGGTTTGGCACTACCTCGCTCTCCTCCTCAGTATTCCTGATAATGCTGATGGCTTTATCAATATCGAGCAGTATCTTTTCAAGACCTCTCAGCAGATGCAGCCTGTCGGTGGCTCGCTTGAGGTCGAACGCGGTCCTGCGGCGCACGCAGCCGCTGCGGAACTCTATCCACTCGCCGAGCAGCTCACGCACTCCGAGCACCCTCGGCATACCGTTGATGAGGACATTGAAGTTGCATGAGAACGAATCCTGGAGCGGCGTTGAAGCGTAGAGCTTCTTCATCAGCTTGTCGGGATCCGTGCCGCGTTTGACGTCAATGGTTATCTTGAGGCCGCTGAGGTCGGTCTCGTCGCGGATATCGCTTATCTCACGCAGAGAGCCTGCCTTGACCTTCTCAATTACCTTGTCGATTATCGCCTCGGAGGTTGTGGTCGGCGGTATCTCGGTTATCTCGATGCAACTGTTTGATTTATCAAAGCTGTAGCGTGCTCTGACCTTGAAGCTGCCGCGGCCTGTATTATAAATTTCATCCATTGCCGCCTTGTCATAGACAAGCAGTCCGCCGCCTGCAAAATCAGGGGCTTTGAGGGTCTCCGAAACGTCGAATTTCGGGTCTCTGAGCAGTTCAATAGTTGTCTTACAGACCTCTTCAAGGTTAAACGAGCATATTGAGCTTGCCATACCGACCGCAATACCCGTGTTGGCGTTTACGAGCACGCTCGGGAACGTGACAGGCAGCAGAGCCGGCTCTTTCATGGAATTATCGAAGTTATCGACCATATCCACGGTGTCTTTATCAATATCGGCAAAGAGCTCGGCGCATATCTTCTCGAGCTTCGCCTCCGTGTACCTCGAGGCAGCCCACATCATATCGCGTGAGAACGCTTTACCGAAGTTGCCCTTTGAATCCACATAAGGGTGCAGCAGCGCCTCGTAGCCCTTTGACAGGCGCACCATTGTGTCATAAATCGCGGCGTCTCCGTGGGGATTCAGCTGCATGACCTGGCCGACTATCTTTGCGGACTTGGCTCTTGCGCCCGTGAGCAGACCCATTTTATACATCATATAGAGAATCTTGCGGTGCGAGGGCTTGAAGCCGTCTATCTCGGGGATCGCGCGGGACATGATAACGCTCATGGCATAGGGCATGAAGTTATTCTCGATAGTATCGACTATCTTTTGATCGACCACCTCGCCCGCGCCGAAAATATGTGTCTTGTCATCGAGCTGACAAAGTGACGAGCCTATATCTTTTTTTGACTTTTTTGCCATAAAATTTCTCCGTCCGTTAATTATGAAACATCGGTCAGATCAAGATAGAGATGACCGTTTTGGGCGATATAATCCTTCCTGCCTGCGAGGTCGTCGCCGAGCAGGAGGTCGAATTTCTGCGCCATTTCCTCTGCCATTGACGGCTCGATCTTTATAAGCCGCCTCGTTGAGGGATTCATAGTCGTGAGCGACATCATCTCTGGGTCGTTCTCACCGAGACCCTTGGAGCGCTGGATGGAGAACTTCTTGCCACCGAGCTGAGAAACGACGTCGGCCTTCTCCTTCTCCGTATATGCAAACCAAGTCTCGTCGCCGCAGGTTATCTCGTAGAGCGGCGACTCCGCGATGAACACCTTGCCCTCGTTGATAAGCGTCGGCATCAGTCGGTATATCATGGCGAGTATCATAGTCCTGATATGGAAGCCGTCCACGTCAGCATCGGTGCAGATGATTATTTTATTCCAGCGAAGCATATCGAGGTTGAATGAAACAAGGTCTTTGCCTGATTTCGGCTTTGACTTGACCTCGACCCCGCAGCCGATAACTTTGATAAGGTCAGTGATTATATCGCTCTTGAATATGCGGTCATACTCGCATTTGAGGCAGTTGAGTATTTTGCCTCGCACGGGCATTATCGCCTGGAATTCGGAGTTCCTTGACTGCTTACAGGCGCCGAGAGCGGAATCACCCTCAACTATAAACAGCTCGCGCACGGAGGTATCCTTGCTGCGGCAGTCGACGAATTTCTGAATTCTGTTTGTAAGGTTGCTGACATTCTGTATCAGCGACTCCTTGATGCCCTGTCTCGTTTTTTCCGCCTTGACGCGGGAGCGCATATTGATGAGCACCTGATTGCCTATCTTCTCGGCCTCAAGCGGATTCTCAATAAAGTATATCTCAAGCTGATGCTTGAGGAACGCCGTCATGGAATCCTGAATGCCCTTGTTATTTATCGCCTTTTTGGTCTGATTCTCATATGAGGTCTGGGTCGAGAACGACGAAATGACTATCGCAAGGCAGTCCTCTATATCCTGGAAGCTGATCTTCGAGTCGCTTTTTTGATATTTGTTATTCTGTTTAAGATAAGAATCTATCTGCGAGAGGAAAGCCGCTCTTGTGGCTTTCTCAGGCGAGCCGCCGTTCGCAAGATAGCTTGAGTTGTGATAGAATTCCTTGAACTGCACCTTGTTGGAGAAGGTAACGACCACGTTGGTGACGAGCCTGTATGTGCCGAGGTCCTCACGGTCGCGGCATTCTGACTCGTTTTTCCAGCTCTGTATCCCGGTCAGGGCGTCGTTGCCGACGCGCTCGGCGATATAATCCTCTATGCCATTTTCATAATAATACTCATAGGTCTCAAAGCCCTTGCCGACCTGATCTTTGAGTATGAAGCGCACGCCCGCATTAACGACGGACTGATGGCGCAGCATATCCTGAAAATACTCGAGAGGTATATCAATATCTGTGAAAACTTCAAGGTCGGGGCGCCATTTGATGCGGGTACCGGTATCCCTCTTGGAGTAAGGCTCCTTGACCATCTCACCGTCGGGCTTGCCCTTTTTGAAATTAAGCGTGTACTTGAATCCGCCGGTGTGTATCTCGGCCTCCATGTATTCGGAGGCATACTGCGTGGCACACAGACCGAGGCCGTTTGTGCCGAGTGAGAATTCATAGCTGCCGCCTGAGCTGTTGTCATACTTGCCGCTGGCATAAAGCTCGCAAAAAACAAGCTCCCAATTGTAACGCTTCTCTGTATTGTTATAATCGACGGGCAATCCCCTGCCGAAATCCTGCACCTCGACGGATTTATCGGCGAAGCGAGTAACGATTATCTTGTCACCGTAGCCCTCCCTCGCCTCGTCGACGGAGTTCGAGACTATCTCAAACACGGCATGCTCACAGCCGTCAACGCCGTCCGAGCCGAATATAACGGCGGGCTTCTGGCGAACTCGCTGCTCCTCCTTGAGGGCGACTATGCTGTCATTGTTGTACTGAGGCTTTTTAGCCATTGGTCATCCTCCAAAACTCGAATTTTTACCGATATCATTATACCACATCTTGAAGCAATGTCAAGATAAACACAATTTGTAGCCTTTTTTCGACAAAAAGAGCCGCCGCAAACGCGGCAGCCCATGCAAACATTAACCGAATTTAAAAAACGATCTTTTTCTTTTTGCCGTTTTTACCGACGGGATGTTCTTTCACCCTGATAACATAATCGAGGTTGATAACTTCCTCGCCGCCGGCGGTCTTAACGGTTATCCAATTCTCATTCAGCGAAGTGATAACGCCATTGATACTTGTGCCGCTCGACGCCGAAATATACACAATGCAGTCCTTGCCCACAAAACCGGAAATAAGCTCGTTCATTCTGATCCTTCTCCTTTTCTTTTTCTTCATTATAATCCTGCGGATAGTTGCGCTTTGTTCAAAAGCAAGCCACAGGAGCAGTAAAAGAGCGATAAAAGCAGCGAAATATGAAGGTCCCATACCTCAGCCGTCCTTTCTCTGCATACGCAGATACGCGCCCGCGGGCACATCGGCAGAACAGGCAAACGAGAGCTTCATCATCGGGTGCGGTGCGTTCTCAATAGCTTCGCCGTCCTCATTTCTGAGGTCGCTGACCGTCACTTTGACAGGCTCAACGCCTTTTATCATTATTTCAAGCTCGTCGCCCTCAAAAAAGCGGTTGCGCTGAGAGGCATAGAGCCTGCCGCCCTCGCATCTCTCGGCAACGGCGGCAACATCCCACTCGCGCACATAACCGCCGCCGTAATATATGCTTGCGTCGTCAGACGGCGAGTCGAAATAGAAGCCTGTGCAATACTGCCTGTTGCTCATCTTGCGGGGCTCGTCAAGTATCCACTGCGCGGGCTTATAATCACGCGAAAAGCCCGACGCGAAATAGCCGTCGAGGGCGCAGCGATAGGCATTGACGACCGAAGCGGTGTAATAAGCCGATTTTGCTCTGCCCTCTATCTTAAAGCTGTTTATGCCCGCCTCGACAAGCTCGGGGATATGCTCGATAAGGCACATATCCTTTGAATTCATTATGTAAGTGCCGCTCGCATCCTGCTCAACGGGGAAGAATTCGCCGGGGCGTTTCTCCTCCTGAAGCGAATATTTCCAGCGGCAGGGCTGAGCGCAGTCCCCTCTGTTGGAATCCCTGCCCGTCAGATAATTTGACAGTAGACAGCGGCCTGAGAAGGAAACGCACATCGCCCCGTGGACGAAGCACTCAATTTCAAGTTCTTTGGGCGTTTTGGCGCGCAGCTCCGCTATCTCGGCGAGTGAAAGCTCTCTCGCCGTGACAATGCGGTTTGCGCCGAGCTCATAGAATGTGTTCGCGGCGGCGTAATTTGTGATACCCGCCTGTGTGGAGATATGGATATCCACATCGGGGGCGTATTTTTTAGCGAGCTTCAGAACGCCGATATCGGTGATGATGAAAGCGTCAACTCCGCTCTCGGCGGCATACTCAATAAATGACGGAAGCTCGGCGAGCTCGTTATTGCGCGGAACGGTGTTGCAGGTCAGATAGACCTTTACGCCCTTTGAATGGGCGTAATCGCAGGCATTCCTCAGCTCGTCGCCGCCGAAGCTCGCAGCCGCAGTCCTCATGCCGAAGCGGTCGGAGCCGAGATAAACCGCATCGGCTCCGTATTCGACGGCAGCGGCAAGCCTCTCCGCGTCGCCGGCGGGGGCAAGCAGCTCCGGTCTGTTCATTGAAAGCATATGATCCTCCGATAATCAGTTACTGTTGGCTCGGAGCACCTTATTGCCGTTCTCATCGTGCTCAAGCTGAGTCTTTGCCATATAGATCTTGCCGTATTTATCGTGGCGGAAAAAGTAATAGTCGGTATCATCCGGGAAGAGCGCCGCTTTGATGGCGTCGTCGCCGGGATTGCATATCGGCCCCGGAGGCAGACCCTGCGAATAGTAAGTGTTATAAGGCATCTCGTAATTCACGGAGGCCGGGTCGTTGGGGGCGATATAAGTCTTGATATAATTCTCTGTCGAGTCGCAGCCGAGGGTCGGCCATGAAACGGCGTGATTGAGCCTGTTGTGGATAACGGAGGATATTTGACCCATCTGCTCGGTATTGGCGGCCTCACGCTGGATTATCGAGGCTATTATCATTATCTCATCGCGCGTATAGCCGAGCTTATCCGCCTGCGCCTGATATTCGTCGGTCCAGCGCTTATCGGATTCGCTGAGGAACTTCCTTATAACGCTGTTCGGGTCGCTGTTCTCATAGAATTCATAGGTCTCGGGGTAGAAATAACCCTCGAGAGCAAAGGTCCTGCTTGAATTCTGCGGGATCTTTGACACAAAATCATATTCAAAGGTCGTGCCCTTGAGCGAAGCTATGAGCTTGTCCTTGGAGCAAACGCCGAATTTATCAAGGCGGTCAAACATCTGATAAATAGTCCAGCCCTCGGGGAATATCAGAGTCACCGTCTCATCGGTCTTCTGTATCTCCTTAAACTCGGTCAGATAGCCCTCAAGCCCCATATTCTTTTGAACATAATAAACGCCGCTCAGGTATACGGGCGCAGCGACGGGCTTCTTTTTGTTGATATTCTTGAAGGTGTCGACGAGCTTATAAAACATCTTGCAGAACAGCTTCTGCTTAACAAGCCCCTGATCGGCAAGAATATCAATTATTTCGTTGGTCGTTGCGTCATTCGGTATAGTTACAACGACATCCTCGTCACTCCTCGTTATTGCGAGCACGTCGTTTATACATGAGAGAGCAATGAGTGAGAGTACGGTGGTGCATATCAGCACGGCGGCGCAAAAGACGGCGAAAGCGGAGTCAAACGCCTTCTTAACGGTCTTTTTGACGCTCTGAACCGGTCGCTGCTGCTGAGCGGGCTGACGGGGCTTGACGGGCTTGCGGTTGGAGAAATATACCTCGCCGTTATACCTCGGGCGCTGATCGTCGGCATCGAAATCCTCAATGCTGTCCTCGTCAATATGCACCTCAAATTTTTTCTTTTGCGGCACGGGATCGGGAGTAAGATTATCAAGCTCCGATGGGTCAAGTAAGCCATCGTCATCGTCAATAATATGCACCTCAAAGGGCTGCTTGCGGCCTTTATCGTCGTTATTCATTCTGATATGCCTCCTTATGGAAAGTATATAAATCTGCGTTCTGTAAGCGCAAGGTGAATTCTGATATCATGGGGATCTGTCGGCAGGTAGTCATAAATGCAGCGTTCACGGCAGATAGCAAGAGCCGTAACCTCATGGGCGGCAAGGAATCCGTCATAATAACCGCCGCCGTAGCCAAGCCTGTTGCCCTGTCGGTCAAGGCCGAGTGCGGGCACGACGCATAATGCGCCGTCAAAGTTCTCAAACGGCTTCATTCCGTCAGTCGCGACGGTCGGAATACCGAATTTTCCCGGGGAAAGAGAATCGAGAGAGTCTATCTGATAAAACAGCATTTCGCCGCTGTCGCAATTCGGCACCACAACAGTCTTGCCGTCACGAAGCGCCGCATTAATTAAATCGCGGGTATCCGGTTCGCTGCCGACCGAAACATAGGTCAGAATTGAACGGGCGTTTGAATAAAGCTCGCAATTCAGCAGCGCTGCCGTCATGCGCCTGTCAAGATCAAGCCGCTCAACTGCCGAAATGCCGTCTCTGATCGAGCGGCAAAGCCGACGGGCGGCAGATTTATCCGTCACGGGCATTGCAAAGTCGATCTGAGCGAATCGGCGGCTGCCTGACCCTTGACTTTTGCAACTATCGCAAGTCCGAAATCAACGGCACAGCCCATTCCTTTGGCGGTGATGAAATTGCCGTCGGTGCAGACAAAGCCGCTGTTGCGTATTGCTCCGATAAGGTCCTCCTCAAAGCCGGGGAAGCAGACTGCTCTCCTGCCTTGCAGCAATCCCTTCCTGCCGAGGATCATCGGGGCGGCGCATATGGCGCAGAGCAATTTACCGCTATCGGCACAAAAGTCTATAAAAGCGTTGACTTTCTTGCTCTTTTGCAGATTGAGCGTGCCGGGCATACCGCCTGGGAGAATTATGCCCTCAAGCTCGTCGGAGAGCGAAACCTCATCTATTCTTTTATCACAAACAAATGTCATGCCGTGCGCGCCTTTGACGGCGGAATCGCCGCCGACGGCAACGGTCAAGACCTCGATACCGCTGCGTCTGATCACGTCGATCGTCGCAACGGCTTCGACCTCCTCAAAACCGTCAGCCATGAAAATAAGGAACATATTTAAACCTCCCGAATCAATCTAAAGTCAAGCCGAGATATGCGTTATCAACATTTTTTATCGCGCTTGCCGCTTTTTTTGTGAGCGGAAGCGCCGCATCGCTGCATTCATACGCCGCGCCAAAAGCGCAGGGAGCGGAACACGCAAGCGAAAATTCAATCGACTCACAATCGGTATTATTGAAGATATATGAGGCGAATTTCGTCGTGAAATCGCACGAAAAGGCGAATTCCTTTACAGTGCAAATGCAGTCATTTATACTGTAAAGCGAATATCCTTTACGGTTCTGAAGCAACCTGTCACCGCCGCAAACGCTGAGCTTTACAGCTTTATTGACGGAGTTTTTGTCCCATACAAAACGGTCACAGCCGCCAAAAGCGGCTTCACGCAGTTCAAACAGCTCAAAATCGGCATCTTTATCGTTGAAAT
>OIYS01000677.1_pt1 | contig 21730 bp, 22 predicted proteins | sample 1588271 | NCBI WGS metagenome assembly OIYS01 (sample SAMN03283286) | human gut metagenome | biome: human-associated habitat; material: feces | host: Homo sapiens | place: Peru | collected 2012
TTTCTTCACACACAACCTCAGATACTGCAGAACCTAATCCTCCTATTATACTGTGCTCTTCAACTGTAACTATTGCACCAGTTTCTCTAGCAGCTTTTAGTATAATTTCTTTATCTATAGGTTTTAAAGTGTGTATGTTTATAACTCTAGCATTTATACCTTCTTTAGCTAACATTTCTTTAGCCTCTAAAGCAACATCTACCATTATTCCTGTTGCAACTATTGTTACATCATTACCACCTGCAAGTTCAACACCTTTTCCAATTTCAAAAGTATATCCAGCTCTATCATTTATAACATTTACTGCCGCTCTTCCAAGTCTTACATAACAAGGCCCGTTATATTTTGCAACAGCTCTTATTGCAGCTTCAGTTTCAATTGCATCTGATGGACATATAACAGTCATGTTTGGTATACTTCTCATTAAAGATAAATCTTCAATAGCTTGATGAGATGCACCATCTTCTCCTACTGTAAGCCCTGCATGAGTTGCACATACCTTTACGTTTAAATTAGGATAACATATAGAGTTTCTTATTTGTTCAAAAGCTCTTCCTGCTGCAAACATAGCAAAAGTACTAACAAAAGGAATCTTTCCACAAGTTGAAAGTCCTGCTGCAACTCCCATCATATTTCCTTCTGCAATTCCCATATTGAAAAATCTATCCTCTGCTACCTTTTTAAAATCTGCTGTTTTTGTAGACTTTGAAAGATCTGCGTCTAATACTACTATATTTTCAACTTCTTCAGCTAATTTTGCTAAAGTTTTTCCGTAAGCTTCTCTTGTTGCTATTTTATTTGCCATTACTCTTGTCCTCCTAACTCTTTAAGTGCCTTTGCACATTGTTCTTTACTTGGAGCAGTTCCATGCCATGCTGCTTCATTCTCCATAAATGAAACACCCTTTCCTTTTATAGTATTTGCAATTATACAAGTTGGCATATTCTTAGTATTTCTTGCTTTTTCTATAGCATCTATTATTTCCTCATAGTTATGTCCATCTATTATAAGAACATTCCATCCAAAAGCCTCAAATTTTTTATCTATGGGTCTTGGATTCATTACATTTGTAACATCTCCATCTATTTGTAATCCATTTGAATCTACGAATATTGTTAAATTATCTAATTTATAATGAGCTGCTGCCATTGCTGCTTCCCACACTTGTCCTTCTTCAAGCTCTCCATCCCCTAAAACTGCAAATGTTCTATAAGATTTATTATCAAGCTTTCCTGCTAATGCCATTCCAACTGCTGCTGATATTCCTTGACCTAATGAACCTGTTGACATATCTATCCCTGGTAAATCATTCATGTTTGGATGTCCTTGAAGCTTTGAACCTATTTTTCTTAAAGTTTTTAATTCTTTAGCATCAAAAAATCCCTTTCTTGCTAAAGCACTGTATAGAGCTGGTGCTGCATGCCCTTTTGATAAAACAAATCTATCCCTATTTTCATCCTTTGGATTTTTAACATCTATATTCATTTCCTTAAAATATAATGTTGCTATTATATCTGCTATTGATAATGATCCTCCTGGATGTCCTGATGCTGATTCTGTCAACATTTCTACAATATCTTTTCTTATTACTCTTGATATTTCTTTTAAATTTTCTATGCTATTCATGTGCTCCTCCTACAATTTATTAAAAACTTTTATTTTCGTCTTTCAAATTACTTCTTAATTTTAGTTTTTGATTATATGATTAATATTATAAATATTTATTCTAATTATTCAACTTAACTTTTATTTATATATTGTATTTAAATTAATTTATTACGGTAAAACTCATATTTCTACACTATTACTCCAATAATGTATAATATATATCATAAATTCATTAAATAGTATAACATATTTATTAAATATTTGACACATTAAATCATTAAAAAATATAAAAAAAGCTGTTTAATAAAATTAAACAGCTCACTTGTCCACTTTTTTTACCAATTTAATGATAAGCTTATCATCATTGCTTTATTAACCTTTTTCATGTCTTCGTCAGTCATATGTCCTATTTTTTCTTTTAATCTTCTTTTATCTAAAGTTCTAACTTGTTCTAACAAAACAACAGAATCTCTATTTAGTCCATATTCTTCTGATGAAATCTCAACATGTGTTGGTAATTTAGCTTTATTTATTTGTGAAGTAATAGCAGCTACTATAACAGTAGGGCTATACTTATTTCCTATATCATTTTGTATTACTATTACAGGTCTTATTCCGCCTTGCTCCGAGCCTACAACTGGGCTTAAATCGGCATAAAATATGTCCCCTCTTTTTACATTCAACTTAGTCATTTTTTATCACACTCCGCAAAGCCATCTCTCATATTCTAATTCATCATAAAATTCTGCAGTTACTGCTTCTTCAGCATAACCTAAATTGATAGAAGCCATTTCCTTATAGCCTCTTTTCATCCATTCAAATAAATCATTATTTTCTGATTTACTACATGATATTAACTTATAGTTAATAAATCCACTATTTGGTTGTATTTTTTTTAAATTTTTTTTAAATTCCTTTGATTTTGACATGACTTCTGTTCTCCTTAAATGCAAAAAAGAGTTAAATATGTATTCATTATATTGCAATATATATCATGTTGTCAAAGGGTTCTTCTATAGTTTTTTTATTTTTTTGCATTTGTTTTTATTTTTTTGCATTTTATCTTGCCAAATCATTTTTCATTATTAAATCAAACTTAATTTCCTTTTATAAATTCACTATAACCTATATTAAGCTTTTCAGCATTATTTTTATCATATATTATAGCTTTAAATGGCTTTTTATTTTTTATATCAATATATAATTTTTCCTTATAAAAATTTTGATTTCCACTTAAAAGTAGGTAATCAATAACAAGATACTCTATATTTTCTATAGTTTCATAAGAATAAGTAACATTATTTTCCTCATTTAAAAATCTAGATAAATAATTAATAAACATGAATTGATAAAAATTATCAAAATCTTCTGATACTGAATAATTTTTATTTTCATCTATATATTTCATATATATCTTACCATCTTTAAATATTTCCATCCTGTTTTCTAATGTTATTTTAGTTTCATTATCTCCATTAAACTCAATTAATCCCTCTTCTTTAAATTCTGCCCTTGAATTTTTCACAATATATGTAACCTTTGTGGAATAAGAATCAATATTTGATAACTTGTCTAAAATATTCTCTGGTCTATTTAATTCCACATTCTGCTTATAAATTAGAACCCCACAAACACCCATCATGCCAATAGTTAATAGTATACATAATAAAATATTTTTTTTCTTTTTCATTATTTCCTCCGAAATTCAAATATTATATTACATACTATTAAACTTAACTAAATTTTATTCTATGATACTATACTTTTCTTTTTCTTCTTATATATAACATTTTTTTATCTCAATATTATTACAACCATGTCAAAAGATTAACCTAAATTTTCGAATACAGCATAAGCAACAGCATTGCTCTTACTATGAGAAATAGTAAGATGAATTTTATATGCTTGTCTATCCCCTAAAATATATTCTATATTTTTCTTTATTTTATTTTCTATATTGACTAAGGGTTTACCAAGTTCATCTCTTAGCACTTCTATATCTAAAAAAGAAATACCTCTAAATCCTGTCCCTAAAGCTTTACTTATTGCTTCTTTTGCTGCGAAATTTCCAGCTATTACTTCAATATTCATTTTTCTATTCTGAAAATATTCTATTTCTTTATTTGTAAAAATTTTTTCCAAAAACTTATTTTGCTTTTTAATAGCTTTCTCTATTCTATCTATTTCTATTATATCTACTCCTATACCTAAAATCATTTTTCCTCCATGGTACTTTATAAGGTATATATTTAGACTACTAAAAATTATATTTAAATCCTATTTAAATTCACTCACATATTCATCCACTTTCTCTCCAATTATATCAACTAAATGAATTGGAGATACTTCATTTTTATATAAAATAGAAAGAAGCTCCCTAACTTTTTCTAAATAGTAAGATATTTTTTCTATTGAATTTCTTTCAATATTTATTAAAACATCATTATTAAAGTCTTTTCTTTCAATTTCAATTCCATAAGTATTTACTTCATTATATTTAGTTTCAATAATCCTATATTGATAGTCATGTCTTAAATTATCATAATTTCTAACAATATTCAAATTCTGAACAATTTTCATAAATATCCCCCTTAAACAAAAACACTAACTCAGTAATATAATATTAGCACTTATATGGGAAAAAGTATGTCAAATCATGCAATGTAAATTTATTATCTAAAAGTTAATTAACGACATTTAATTAACATTTTTATTATTTTTTGTATTTAATTAACTTTTAAATTGTACTATTTCGACTAATTTTTATGTAAGCAAAAAAATGATTACTTTTTTTGTAAATTAAATTTATAGCATTTTTTATTTTCTTATTAAATTATTAAAAAAATAATAAAATGTAAAATTAATCCATATAAAAATTTACAATTTGTTAACATTTAATTCTTTACCTAAATCTAATATATACTTTTCTATTTTTAATTTTTTATATCTTCTTACTACTAATTCCCTACATATATTATAATAACATTTTTTTTCTTATATTTATATGCTATTGGTTCACTTATAATTCTTTCTTTTATAATATTAATTTAATTCTTACATATATATTTTCCTCATTTTTTTAACTATATATTATTATCAGAATGATATTTTTTTCTATTTTCTATTCACTCTAGTAAAAATTTTAGTTATAATATAAGTATAAATATTTTATTCTAGGAGGTAATTAAATGGCTATATTAGTATGTGGTGGTGCTGGTTATATAGGAAGCCATATGGTGGCTGAACTACTTGCACAAAATAAAGAAGTAATAATCCTTGATAATTTTGAAAAAGGTCATGAAGACGCTATTTTAGGAGGTAAAATTTATAAAGGTGATTTAAGAGATAAAAATATTCTTGATAAAATTTTTACTGAAAATCATGTAGAAGCTGTTATCGATTTCGCTGCCTATTCATTAGTTGGCGAAAGTATGGTAGAACCTCTAAAATATTTTAATAATAATGTTTCAGGTACAATAAGTTTACTAGAAGCAATGAAGAAATATGGAGTAAAATATATAGTATTTTCCTCTACTGCTGCAACTTATGGTGAACCTGAAAACACACCTATTTTAGAAAATGATAAAACTATTCCTACTAATGCATATGGCGAATCTAAGTTATTAGTTGAAAAGATACTTAAATGGTGCGATACATGCTATGGAATTAAATTTACTGTTTTAAGATACTTTAATGCTGCTGGAGCACATATAAATGGAAAAATAGGAGAGGATCACTCACCAGAAACACATCTTATCCCTCTAATACTCCAAGTAGCTTTAAATAAGAGGGATGAAATAATGATATTTGGAGATGACTACAAAACTAAAGATGGTACCTGTGTAAGAGATTATATCCATGTATCTGATTTAGCATCAGCTCATCTTTTAGCTTTAAACAGATTAATTGATGGTGGAGAAAGTAGAATTTATAATCTTGGTAATGGTACTGGATTTACAGTAAAAGAAGTTATAGAAGTAGCTCGAAAGGTTACTAATCATCCTATTCCAGCTAAAATAGCTCCAAGAAGAGCAGGAGACCCTGCCATTCTTATAGCTTCATCAGATAAAGCTATATCTGAATTAAATTGGAAACCTAAATTCAACTCATTAGAAACTATAATTGAAACTGCTTGGAAATGGCATAGTTCACATATTGACGGTTATTCAAAATAATCGTAACTTATTTATAATATAAATTTCTTTACATTTATTATATAATAAAGAATAAGCTTATATAATACTTTAAAATTATATTAAATCAAGCTTATTCTTTATTCTGTTTTCTAAGTGTATTATTTATTTTTCTTTTTTTTATACTCTATTATATAAGCATTTAACTCTCCACCGACTAATAAAGTCAATGAACTTATAAATAACCAAATCATAATAGCAAACACAGCTGACAATCCACCGTAAATTCTAGCATAATTATTAAAATTATTTACATAAAAAGTAAATATCAATGATGTTACAATCCACCCTATAGTTGTAAAAATTGCTCCTGGCATTACTTCTTTCCATCCTAATCTTTTGCAAGGGGTAACATTATACAAAAACAAAAATATTATAAACATTACTATAAGAATTATACTATAACGCCCTGCATACCAAAATATGTTTATTAAAAACTGATGATGCAATTTTAAAATTATAAATTTTTCTATTACTCCTCCAAAAACAAATAATAGTAGAGTCATAGCTATTGTCCACGCTAATAATAATGTATATACTATAGATAAAAATTTTCTTAATATGTAACTTCTAGTTTCTTGAACATCATAGGACATATTAAGCCCTTTAATTACTGCTCCAAACCCCGAAGATGATACCCATATAGCAAGTATAATACTTCCCCACATCACATCAGATCTTTGAGTATCTATAATTGTTCCTATTGTAGTTTTTATTAATTCAAACGATGTTTTTGGCATTATTGTTGATAAAAACATAAGTAAATCATCACTACTAATTCTACTTTTTCCTATCAAAGTTATTAAAAATATTAAAAAAGGTATAAATGCTAACATCAAGAAATATGCAAGTTGTGCTCCATTACCTATTATGTCATCTTTAAATATTTTTTTAATAAGTCCTATTATGAAAGAGACTTTTTTTTCTTTTTCATTACTCATTTAACACACCTACTATATTTTATTATTCCCTAAAAATCATAATAATATAAATGATATTATGGTAGTATGAAAATACAGATATTCTTACTATACCATATAATTTATTAATTATTCTACAAAAATATAGCAAGTCATACTACTAATTATATAACTTGCTTCACATATATTTTTTATATTTATTGTTTTTTATTCATGTGCAGAATAATAATCTTCTACTATTTTTTGCACTAAACTTTTTATAACACTACCTCGTGCAATTAACGTCATAACAATTAAAAAAGTTCTAATAGCTTCTGCATCTTTTTCATTTTGTATTTTATTTGTTCCCTTTATCAATTCTTCTAACTTTCCTTCATCTAGTAAAGGGACTGACAAAAAATCCTTTACACTTTTTTCTTGAATTTCACAAAATCCTTGATAAGCATCCTCCCATGATAATATATCATCAGTTCTATCATTTATATTATTAAAAGCCAGTTTAAAAACCTTTTTTATTTCTTCTGTTGTTAATAAAGGTCTCATGTAGCTTAAAAGGGCTAATTGTGCTAAATGCATTTTAGTATAGCCTCTTTTTTTTCCATCCTCAGGTTTTGAAATAACTTCACTTTTTATATAATTTTGAACTATATTGTTAGTGTATTTATCATCTGGAAATTTATCATTTAAATAATCTATAACTTGAGATAAAAAAAGATCATATTTAGGCAAATCATCATAAGCTACCATATTACATTTTGAAATATCTTCAATAATATTCATTATGTAATCATTATTCAAATCACTACAACTCAAAATCGCACCTCATTCCTAGTATTTTACTTATTTATATTATATAGTATTTTAAATTACATTACAAGTTATCATTTGCTTCTTTATATATTAGTTTAAATCATAATTTTATAAATAAAACTTATATTATAAGTTAAAATTATTTTTCTATCTTTTCCGACTAATTTTGCATTTTAAATACTCTTTTTACCATTAGTTTTATATAATTCTTTATATTTTCAAAAATAATTTTTGCATATATTTTAAAATTATTTTTTATATATTTTTTGATTTATTTTCATTAAATTAAATAAATATCTAATTTTTTATAATTTTAAGTGTATAAAATGTTAGTAAAAAAATTTTTTATTGTATTTTTTTTATAATTTTATTATTATATATAAGTTTTGGGTATTGACTTTTCAAAATAATGGTAGTATATTGAATATATAAATTAATTTAAAAAAATTTTTATAATTTTATTTTCAAAAAAAGTATTGACTTATTATGACAACTTTGTTATTATCATATTATATTTTGTCGAAAGATGTAGACATGAGGAGGAACAAACATGAAATCAACAGGTGTAGTAAGAAGAGTAGATGAATTAGGAAGAATAGTTATTCCAATAGAATTAAGAAGAACTTTAGACATAGCTGAAAAAGATGCTTTAGAAATATATGTTGACGGTGAACAAATAATTTTAAAGAAATATGAACCAGCTTGTATATTCTGTGGAGATGCTAGAGATGTTGTTAATTACAAAGGTAAAAACATCTGCCAACATTGTTTAGATGAATTAAAAAAATAATCTAAATTAACATTTACATATTTAATCAGTTTATTTACCCATAAAAAAGACACTTCATAGGGGAAAGAAGTGTCTTTTTTATGTTTTTATTATTTTATCTCTATCGAATGTTTATAGACTTCTGACTTAGGCAATTCTCTATCTTTAGACACTTGCTTTATAGCATCTTTTTTAGACATTCCTTGATTTATAAAATAAATTATATGATCTTTTATACTCATATCTTCCCATTTAGCTACATTTTCATTTCTTATTTCTTCTAAAGATTTTCCTTGTAAAACTAAAACGAACTCTCCTTTTGGTATGTTATCATTAAAATAACATATAGCCTCTTCTAAGCTACCTCTATATATTTCTTCATGTAATTTGGTCAATTCTCTGCAAACAGCAATATTCCTATTTCCAAAGTTTTCTTTTAAAAATGTTAAAGTGTCTATTACCCTATATGGAGATTCATAAAATATAATTGTTTCCCTTCTATCCTTTAAACTTTCTACAAATTCTTTTTTTTCCTTATTTTCTCTTGGTAAAAAGCCTCTAAATATAAATGCACTTGTATCTAAGCCCGAATAAATAATAGCAGTTGTAAATGCAGTTGCTCCTGGTAAAACTTCTACATCTATTCCATTTTCAATACATTTTTTTAATACAATACTCCCAGGATCTGATATTCCTGGTGTTCCTGCATCGCTAATTACTGCTATATTCTCTCCATTTCTGACCCTATCTATAAGTTCTTCACTTTTTCCTTGCTCATTATGTTTATGATAACTTATAAGTGACTTTTTTATATTAAAATGATTTAATAATTTTAAACTTTGCCTTGTATCTTCAGCAGCAATTAAATCAACTGATTTTAAAACTTCTAAAGCTCTTAAAGTTATATCTCCTAAATTTCCAATTGGAGTTGGAACTAAATATATTTTTCCCATAATTCCTCCTTATATTCTGCCATATATCTCATTTATTTCTTTACTAAAACTCCCATCATCATTATACACATAAATAGGTGGTTCCCATTTTAGGTATGCTCCTCCATCTCTTTGTCCCTCAACTAAGAGTATATTAGCTGGCTTTTTAGTATTTGGATGTACCATTTGAACTCTTTTGGGCTCAATTTTATACTTTCTCATAATACAAAATATATCTGCTAATCGCTCTGGTCTATGTACCATATAAAGCCTTCCATTATCTTTTAAAACAATTCTACATGCCTCTATAACATTATCTAAATTGCACATAACCTCATGTCTTGCTATTGCATATTTATCATTAGGATTTACTATACCTGATTTTTCAAGTTTATATGGTGGATTTACTGTTACTACATCAAATCTTCCTATGGATTTTAATAGTTCTTTATCCTTTAAATCACCATGTAAAAACTCCATAGTATCATTAAATCCATTTATTTTAATACTTCTATTTGCCATTTCAACAAATTTATTTTGAATCTCTAAACCTACAATTTTCTCTGGTTCTTTTTTACCCTTTATTATAAATGGAACTATTCCTGTACCTGTGCACAAATCCATTACTTTATGCTTTTTTTTTACATTTGCAAAGTTAGCTAAAAGTACAGCATCTATTCCAAACCTAAAACCTTCTCTTTTCTGAATAATACATATATCCTTCAACTGTAAGTCATCTAAAGTTTCTCCATCTTTAACCAATGATAAATCTAAATCTCTCATAATAAAATTTCACCATTTAAACAGAATTTAAAATTCATTAACTTCTATTTCTTTCTTAAAATTTTTTAATACTAAATCTATTATATAGTAATTAATATAAATCCACCACATTAAAAAAGTATGAAATATAATCTCTATATTTCATACCTGTAAATTAAATCAATTAATTATTCTTCTTGCCGTTACATAATCATATATATCTCCAACTATAACACCAACTCCCGGTCTTGATGCATGAATCATCTTCCCATTTCCAACATATATTCCTACATGTTGAGGAGTTTGTACACTTCCCCTTGTAAAAATCAAATCACCAGGTTGCAGATTTTCTCTATCAACATGTATTCCTTGATTAACTTGAGTATATGTTGTTCTACTTAAAGAATAACCAAATTTATTAAAAACGTACTGAGTAAATCCAGAACAATCGAATGAATTTGGGCCCGTTGCTCCATACACATATGCTGCTCCTATAAATTCATATGCATATGATACAATAGATGATACATCATTATTTAAAGAAACGCTTTCATCAATAATACTACGAGTTTGTACATTATCATTATTTATCTCTACATCAGAATCCTTACTACTTTCATTACTATTATCAACATCTATATTATTACTAAATTCAATAACTTTAACTTCTAACTCTTTTTCTTTATTAAATATTATACTCTTAGCTTTTTGTATTCCATTATTAATATCCTCTACAACACTCTTTGTTTTGATTTGATTTTTTAAACCATTTAAAGATGTTATTAAATTATTTAATTCATCAATTGATTTATCATCATTTATATTATTTAAAAAATCACTAACTAAATCACTTTCTAAAACTTCAATATATCCCATCACACTATTTTTCTTTTGATTCATTTCATCTATTACCAACTGCTGCTCTTCTTTTTTCATATTAAGTTCTTGTATTTTTTCTGTATTTTCTTTATTTATATCATTCAAACTTTTCTTTTTTTCATCTAATTCTAATATATTATCATTTAATTCCTGCTTTGCATCATTTAAATTGTCTATTAGTTCTCTATCAAGCAAAAATATCTTACTTACCACATTAATATTTTGTAATAGAGTTCCAAAATCATCAGATGATAATAATATTGCTATATAATTATTATAAAAACTACTCTTATAAGTAGCCCTTAATCTCTCTCCTAAAACTTCCTGTTGCTCTTTTATTGAAGATGTAATATGCGAAATATTTTCATCAAGATGCATTATTTCATCCTCCAGTTTTTTAATTTCTTCATTGTTCTTTTCTATTTCAAAAAATATAGGTTCTATTTCATCAGTTAAAGTATCTATTTTTTCCTCTAATTCTCTTATAGTATTTTCTATTTCATTATACTCATTTAAACTTTGTTTTATCGCCTCTGTTTTTTCTTCAGTTACAGGAGTTGCATAAACATTTATACTTACACTAAAAGCAGATATAAATGCAAGCATTGAAGAAATTATTTTTTTTTTCATTTTAATTTGCCCTCATCATTCATATAACGAGAACGCATCTCTCCCTTCTTGTTCACTATATTAAGTTTCATTATAACATATTTTACAAATAAAACCAATTAAATAAACTACAAACAATTTAATAAGCAATATTGACAAAACTTAAAATTTAATATAAAATAAATATGTTCTCGGGGTGTGGCGCAGATGGGAGCGCGCGTGGTTTGGGACCATGAGGTCGCAGGTTCGATCCCTGTCACCCCGACCAAAAAAGGATTGTAAAAATTACAATCCTTTTTTTATTATTTTATTTCATTATCTAAAATAGTTTTTAAACTATCTATTAACCTATTATACTTATCCTTTAAAAGTTTATTTTCACATCTAAGTATCTCAACATCACTTAAATTATCAACCCTTTTAACATTTTTACTTGAGCTACTATATATATTTTTTAATTCATCTAAAATTCTATTTGAATACTCTTTTTTAGTTGTCCATTTATCTTGTAAATCTTGTATATTAGAACATATTCCATATAAATAATAAAAATGCCTAGTATCTTTACTATTATCTTTAGGATAACCTTCTGCTCCAAAATAAAGTGCTAAGTGATCTAAATGCGCTTCAATCCCCTCTTGCCAAGAAACAAATTTAGTATATTCTTCGTTCAGAACACCGTTATCATCATATTTGAATTCTTTTACCCCATAAGGATTATTGAAAGATTCTTTCAAATCATCATCAAAATTCCCAAAATTAGTTTCTATAGCTGCTTGAACATATGCTATCACAGGATTAATACCCCCACATGTTTTATATAAATCATTATATATATTCCAAAGATTTAAAAACAATTCTGTTGCATTATTTCTTTTTGCCCACTTCTTTATTTCCTCTTCATTGAAATTTTCATCTTTATCATTTATTAAAATTTTTAGCTTATCATTAATATTAAAACTATAATTGACTTTTTTTTCATCTAACACATTTTCCACATTGCTATTTGAATCTAATAAATCTTTCATAATAAACCTCTAATTTTATGTTTTTAATAATTATATTCCTATCTTTTAACCTTTATTCTATATAATTGATAAATTCTATGTTAAACTAACCTAAAGGAGCGTGATTTATTGTGATAGAAAATGCTAAAGCAGCAATATTCGATTTAGATGGTACACTAGTTGATTCTATGTGGCTTTGGGATAAAATTGATACTACATATTTAAATAGTCTAGGAATAGACAAGCCTTCAGATTTGAAAAAAGAAATAACCCACCTTAGTTTTGATAAAACAGCCGAATATTTTAAAAAAAGATTCAATATCCCCAATTCCATTGAATCAATACTAAAAACTTGGTATAACATGTCCTATAATGAATACACAAATAATATAAAGTTAAAACCAGGTGCTAAAGAATTTTTAGAGTATCTTTCTAATAAAGGTGTAAAAATCGGACTTGCAACTAGCAATTCTATAATTTTAGTTGAAACTTGTTTAAAATCTAATAACATATTTAATTTATTTGATAAAATTACTCTTACATCTGAAGTTTCTAGAGACAAAAGCTTTCCTGACGTATATCTTTTAGCAGCAGAAAAACTAAATGTTTCTCCTAAAGACTGCATAGTTTTTGAAGATATACTCCCTGCAATTCATGGAGCTAAGTCAGCTGGTATGAAAGTTATTGCAGTTAATGATGAGCCCTACACCCCTTTAGGTGACAAAGCTAAAATCATAAAAGAAGCCGATATTTACATTAATGACTATAATACATTACTTAATGAAATAAAAGTTACCATATAAAAATAAAGCTATATACTTAGCATAAAAATTATAATTTAGATAAGCCATAAAAATCTAAGCTTAATAAAGTTATAATATTACTAAGATATAGCTTTTATTTATTAATTAAAATTCTTTAATGCTATTTTTATTTGTTTTGCCCTATGTTTCCATGTGTTATCTGCTGCTTCTTTTTTTAATATTTTTTTATATTGTTCATCATGCACTAACACTTTAACAGCATAATCTACTTTATCTATAAAATCATAATCATTATATGCAATTTGACAAGACTCATACGATTTACATTCGTTTATATCTGTAGTGACTATTGGCTTTTCTAATGCCATATATTCAAATATTTTTACAGGTGATGTTGCATCAGTTATATCATTTTTTATAAAAGGCACCATACATACATCAAAAAATGCTGAATATGTTATCAAATCTATATAATTTATTATACCTAAATAAGATACATTAGTTAATTTATCTAATCCACTTCTGTCATAACTTCTATCATAATTTATCCCTATTAATACAACTTCATAATCCGGTCTTTTAATTGCTAATTTTTTAACCTTTTCATAATCAAACCATTTAGCCAAAGCTCCGTAATAACCTATTATAGGCTTACCCTTGTCCACTATTTGTTTCATCCTTTTTGCTATACTAAATCCTGTTTTGCTAAAGTCCTCCAAATTCACTCCATTTGGAACTAGTATGCTTTTTTCTGACGATCCTCTAATACTTTCTGATGTCTTTTTAAGATCTTTAGCAGTAGATACAACTAACACATTTTCAACATCCTTTAAAAGTTTTTTATGATCTTCTATCATTTGAGTACTTACAGTTACTCCACTTATTTCTGAAGAAATTTCATCTACAAAATCATATATAACTTTAAAACCTTTATCCATATAATATTTTTTTATTTTTTCATAAGATACATCATAAAGACACGTAGCATAGACATGTACAAATTTAGGCTTATCAACTTCATTTATCACATCAAAAAAAGCTTGGTTTAGACTATCCATATCTAAATTTACCAAATAAAGATTTTCTTTTATCTGTTTTATAGAGAATACTTCCCTATCTTGATTAGGATCTGTTCTATATATATATAATATCCTTTCATTACTCATAGCTTCCGCTAAATGTTGAGGTCTTTGTTTTAAATCAATATTCCAACCAAAAGAGGCATAAAATACAACTATTGCATCATATTCTTCTTGAAACATACTTATAAAAGCTTTTCTAAAAGCTTCATATTGAGTATTATATACTATTGAATTAAATGCACTCTCTATTATTTTATTAACATTCTTATATCTTTCATATATTTCTCCATTTAATACCTGATAATTAAATTCCTCCTCATCATCGATATCAAAACCTTCATACATAATATTACTTACTTCTGGATACGCATTTAATATAGATTCAGTTAACTCTATTTTTTCTTCATCTTCCAAATTATCATATCCATACTCAATAGCATTACTTACAATATCACTAGGGACTTTATGCTTTAATTTTTTTAATCCAAACACCTTATACCCTCCATTCTTCTTTTAAAAATACAAAACCACTACTTTTTCTTTCGCTATTAATAGTAAAACTCATAGCATTTTCTATGCTCTCTAAAGAAATCAAATTTTGACTTTCAGAAAATATTATATTAATATAATAAACTCCACCTTTTAACATTAAGTTCTTAAATGTTAGTTTAATATTATTCTCACCTAAATTCCAAGGTATCAAAAAATCATCTACATTGCTATTTATAGAACATATAAACTGATCCATATGCCTAAACTCACAAGGCTTTGTATAAGCTCTTTTCATCTCAACTGTAATCCCAGGGGTGCTTATATCTTCATCTAAAACTTCATATTTTATATTAAATGTTATCGAATCATTATATTGATAAACATTCTTTTTTTCGCATATCAATACATCACTAAGTTTTACAAAACAATTTTTAGATTCAGCACCATTATCTAATTCTAAAATATTTTTATAATATTTTTCAACAACTTCTATAGCAGAACCTATTTCTTTAATTTCTCCTTTTTCAAGCCAGATAGCCTTTTCACAGTAATTTTGAACTGCATCCAACCCATGAGATACATAAATAATTGTTTTTCCCAATGATTTAAACTCTTTAAATTTATCCATACACTTATTTTGAAACTCTATATCTCCCACGGATAATATCTCATCTACTATTAATATATCTGGATTAACATGTATAGCTACTGCAAAAGCTAACCTTGCATACATTCCACTTGAATATGTTTTTATAGGATAGTTTATAAATTCTCCAATATCTGCAAAATTTATTATATCATCTTTTATTTTATTAATTTCTTCTTTCCCTATCCCCATTATACTAGCATTTAAATATATATTTTCTATTCCAGTAAGTTCATTATTAAATCCCGTGCCAAGTTCTAAAATAGATGCTACCTTTCCTTTTATAAATAACTCTCCCGAAGTTTTAAAACATACACCAGCTAATATTTTAAGTAATGTAGATTTACCAGATCCATTACTTCCTATTATACCTAATATTTCTCCTTCATTAACATCAAATGAAATATTATTTAAAGCTATAAATTCCTTTTGAGTATTTTTATTAAATGGATTTATTATTTGTCCCAACCTATTTTTTTCAGAGTTATAAATCTTATATTTTTTAGAAATATTTTTAACTCTTATAGCATAACTCATTTTATTCCTCCACTTATGAATTTAATATGAAATTCTTCATACTAATAGCTCTTTGCTTCCATGTATTATTATTTTTTTCATTTTCTATTAAAGATATATACTCATAATTGTCTTCTAACAAAATAGCTCTCTTTATATTTGTCATAAATTCATCATGATTTTCACTTATTAAGGGAGACTTATATTTTCTACACTCTGGCAAATTAGTCGTAACTATCGGCTTCCCTAAATCCATATATTCAAATAATTTAACAGGCGATGTGGATTTAGTTATATTATTTATAACAAACGGTATTATGGAAATATTAAAAAATTTAGAATAATGAGGAAGATTATTGTATTCAACAGTTCCTATATAATAAACATTAGGCAAATTAAGTATTCCACTATTTATGATAGATTTATCATAATCTACACCTATAAGCAAAATATTAATATCTTTAAACTTGTTAGAAATCTTTGTTATAAGCTCATAATCAAACCATTTAGCTAAAGCCCCAAAATACCCTATTATCTTTTTATTAGAATTGACTACATTTTTTATTTGCTCAGGTATATAATTTAAGTTTACATTAGAAAAATGCCCTAATTCCACACCATTTTCTATAAGAGCTAACCTTTTTTGCCCCCTTCTCTGTTTAGCCTCATTGTATAATTTATCAGCAGTAGTTATGACATAAATGTTTTTACTGTCTTCTAACATACGCATATGACTGTCTTTTATATCATCTGTTAATTTAAATCCAGCAATATCATCTGATAATTCATCAATAAACTCATATATAATCTTAAATCCTCTATCTAAAAATTTTTTAACATATTTATCATATTCCATAAAAGCTGTACAATAAATTTGAACAAATGCTTCAATACGACTTTCTTTAACCATATCTAATAATCCTTCTTGAACCCAATAAATATCAGTATTTATAAGATATAAATTGTGCTTTATCTCTTTATATACCTTTACATCATTATCTATACAAGAAGATGCCTTATAAAAATATAGTATATTTTCATTTGATAAATTTATAGCCATATGTTGTGGTCTTTGAAACATTTTCATATTAAAGCCAAAATAATTATCAAAAATAATTACAGCATCATACTGTTTACTGAAAATTATTTTTTTTAAATCACTAAAAAACTTTGACTTAAGACCATTAATTTTTCTATACTTAATTTTTATTATAAAAAATCTTATAATTGGTCTTAAAACATTCTTAATTTTCCTCTTAATATTCACAAAATCACCTAAAATTAAATTTTACTTATTTTCACCAAATTATAGAAAGCTTCAGCTTTTTTCTCCCATATATTTTTTAATGCTTCGTTTTTTAAATATGTATAATATTCATCATCTTTACTCATTTTTAACGCATAATCTAACTTTTCTATGAATTCATTGTAATTTTTAGCAATTAATGTTGATTTATATTTTTGACATTCCCTAAGATTAGTTGTTACTATGGGAACATTTAATGCCATATATTCAAAAAGTTTTATTGGATTTGTAGACTCTGTAATATCATTCAATAAAAATGGTATGATCGCTACATTAAAACATTGTCCGTACAAAGGCAATTCTTTATAATCAACAACCCCTAAATAATGGACATTTTTTATATCCTCCACTTTACTTTTCCTGAATTCGTTATCATATAAAAAACCTATTAAAACTATATTATAATCAGGTTTCCTTTTTGCTATCTCCTTTATAAGATTATAATCAACCCATCTAGCCAAAGCTCCAAAATACCCTATTATAGGCTTTTTATCATTAACAATAGCTTTAATTTTTTGAGGTATTATATCCATATGAGTTTGCCAATGCTCATAATCTACTCCATTACTTATCATTGCTACTTTATGTATATCTCTTATACTTTTAACATAATTCATTAATTTATCAGCTGTTACTATAATGAAATTTTGTTTATTTTTTATAATATTTTTATGTCTTGTGTATACAAAATTCTGTACATCCCCAGATATTTCCGGTGATATTTCATCAATATATTCATAAACAAGCTTGAATCCATTATTTAAATATCTTTCCTTTATGTATTCTTCATCTAAATATATATCTGTTGAATATAACAGTAAAAACTTTTCACTATTAGTCTTGCTTAACACATCAATCAAAACATTTTGAAAAATATAATTAGACATATCCACCAAATACAATTTTTCTTTTATCTTTTTTACTCCATTTATGTTAAAATCAAACTGCTCAGATGATCTATAAAAGTACAAAAATCCCTTTTTAGACAATTCAATTGCCATATGTTGAGGTCTTTGAAACAACGGTATATTCCAACCAACTCTCGAATCAAAAATAATTATAGAGTGATATTTTTCATAACTTAATATACTATTTATCATTTCATAATATTTATTGTATATTCTTTTATATTTGAATATATTTATTTTTTTTAATATAAAATTAAATTTATAACATTTCAATAATTGTATAATCTTTTTTATTAATAGTTTAAACCTCACTTAATTTCTCCCTTTTATTTAAATATACTATCTTATTAAATATAAATAATAACTATTGCTCCCATTCATGCTCTAAAACAATAAAACCTTCCCCCCTATATTTATCATTTATAGTAAAATTGTAAGCTTTTATCTTTTTATATATTTCTTCATTATTACACAAGAAAACTACATCTATATAATAAATCCCAGATACTAAATTGAGATTCTTTAAATTAAAATATATCGTATTTTTCCCCAAAGAAAATGGTATATTTTTATGCGAATCAATACTGTTAAAATCACAAACAAATTGGCTATATTCTTTCCCAGCATTAATTTCTATTTTTCTTATTTCTATGACCATATATACATTTTTATATATACTATTTTTCACTAGATAAGTAATTTTAAATTCTAAACTCTTTAAATAATCAATTTCTTTTGAGATTTTATTCATTTTAAAATCTTCAATAATATCATTTCTAAACTCTTTATATGACAGATGATTTTTATTTCCGAAATTCATATTAAAATACTTCTCAACTACCATAACAGGATTTCCATCTTCCACAACTTTGCCTTCATCTATCCATATAACCCTATTACAAAACTTTTTTACCGTAGCCAATGAATGAGAAACATATAAAATAGTTTTACCTTGTTTTTTAAATTTCTCAAATTTCTCCATACATTTAACTTGAAATTTAATGTCACCTACTGATAAAATTTCATCTACTATTAAAATATCAGGATTTATATTTATTGCAACAGCAAAAGCAAGTCTTGCAAACATTCCACTTGAATAATTTTTAACTGGTTGATACAAAAAATCCCCTATATCAGCAAATTTTATTATTTCATTAATTTTTTTATCAATTTCTACCCTCTTAAGACCATTTAAGGTAGCATTAAAATAAATATTCTCATAACCTGTAAGTCTTATATCAAAACCAGAACCCAATTCTAACAATGATGATACTCTACCATTTATGAATACTTTTCCATAAGTTACAAACGCTACTCCAGTTAATATCTTTAAAAGTGTTGACTTCCCAGCACCATTTTTTCCTATTATCCCAATAATTTCTCCTTTGTTTATATTAAATGAAACATTAGATAATGCATGAAATTTTTTTATTTTATATCTTTTATTTATTAATAACTTCAATTTTTCCTTATTTGTATTATATATTTTATATTCCTTTGTAATATTTAGTGCATTTATAACTTCCATTAACTTTCAACCTCATAATACATAAATTTTACTTATATCGATTATAGAACATCATCAAACTCTGACCTAAATCTAGAAAATTCTTTAGAAGAAAAAATAAACAAAGATAACGTGATTATCCAAAAATATACAGCATAACTTAATGTACTAACATTGGTTCCTAAAAAAGCATCTCTAAATAATTCTACCAAGTAATATAATGGATTAATTTTTAAAATTAAATTTAACCAAGGCATACTTTGAGCAATAGGTAATTCACCACTTTGCCACATAATTGGACATGTCCATAATAAAAATTGCATTATTACTCCTATAGCGTGTAATATATCAATTGACATAACAACCCATGTTGCTAATAATCTAAGTAATGCCGACAAAAATATCATAGTAATTATAATTGCGTAAATGAGCTTAAAGTAATTTATAATATTTAACATTCCATTAATCCCAAAAATTATAAATGTTATACAAAGCAGAATTAAAAAAGTATAAAAACTTATAAACATCCTCACGTTAGGCAATATTTCTACAGGGAATCTAATTTTTTTTACTAAAAAAGATTTACTTCTTATGGAACTAGACCCAGAAACTATTACATCAGATATAAATATCCATGGAATATATGCTGAAACAAGCCATATTAAATAAGGAACCTGTATATCTCCTGTTATATTCCTCATACCTGAAGAAAATACAAAACAAAACACTGCTATCATAACCAATGGTTTTATTATTGCCCATATTATTCCTAATCTTGCATTTGCAAACTCTTGAACAAATTCTTTTTTTGACAAATCTAAAATAGTAAACCAATTATAAAAAATGCTTTTTTCAATATAAAACCAATTTTTCAATTAATTCATCTCCTTAGTCCCCTCTCACCTACATATTGTTTTCATTTTTTACTTAAATATACATAAATTAAATATACTATCTAAATAAAATTTATTTTTTATTTCTTTAAATATACAAAATTGGGATATTAATATTTAATTAATATCCCAATTTTGTATATTTACTTTTTTATATTATAAGATTTCTACAGTATATTTATTTTTTAATTCCTTTATCAAGTCTAAATACTTTTGTTCTTGCCTTTGACCTAATAATTGTTTTAAAGCTTCGTCTTTAACTTCTTCAAAACCTTTTATTGAATCTTCTTTTTTATCAACAACTTTAATTAAATGATATCCAAATTGAGTTTTAACAGGTTCACTAACTTCTCCTATTGGTAAAACAAATGCAACTTCTTCAAACTCAGGTACCATCATTCCTTTTGAAAATGATCCTAAATTTCCACCTTGCTCTTTAGATGGGCAAGAAGAATATTTAGCAGCTGCTTCTTCAAAAGTTAATTCATTTAAAGCTATTTTTTCCTTAATTTCTTTTGCAAGTTCTTCTGAATCAATTAAAATATGTTTTGCAGTTACATTAGCTGGTTCTTTAAAAGCTTCTTGATTTTCATTATAGTATTTTAAAACTTCTTCATCTAAAACAGTAACCTCATCTAAAGTTTTCTTCATAACAATTTGAGCTAATAATTCTTTAGCTATTTTATTAACTTGCTCTACATACTCAGCTGAAGTATCCATGCCTTTTTCTTTTCCTAGCTCATACATTAATTCAAAAGCAATTGCTTGTTCTAATATATTTCTTCTTCCTTGTTCATTGTCAATCATTGCTTGTTGTTGAGCTGGATATCTTGAAATAACTTCTGATATATATTGAGAAGTTATTTCTCTTCCCGCTACTCTTGCTAAAACCTTATTATCCATGGTAAAATTCATCCTTTCTTATTATCTTTAACTATAATTTATTTAAATATGAATCTATTATCTATTTTATCAAAGAAATAGTAGTAATTTAAATAACTAATATCTTTAATAAATAAATTATACCATTATTTTATATAAAATGAAAAAGCCTAGCTAATGCTAAGCTTTTTGGTGGCTCGAACTGGAATCGAACCAGTGACACGAGGATTTTCAGTCCTCTGCTC
>OIYS01000679.1_pt1 | contig 21677 bp, 22 predicted proteins | sample 1588271 | NCBI WGS metagenome assembly OIYS01 (sample SAMN03283286) | human gut metagenome | biome: human-associated habitat; material: feces | host: Homo sapiens | place: Peru | collected 2012
TGGCCGAGGAGAAGAAGATCGCTCTGGCTCTGATGGACACCGATCCCAAGATGGCTTCCAAGCCCGCTCAGGTCAAGGAAAAGATCGTCATGGGCAAGATGAACAAGTTCTACGAGGAGAACTGCCTGATGCAGATGGAGTTCGTCCGCGGCGATATCTTCCAGGGCACCGTGGAGAAGTACGTGGCCGACGCCGCCAAGAAGCTGGGCGGCAGCGTCAAGTTCGTGGACGCCGTTCGCTATCAGACTGGCGAAGGCATCGAGAAGAAGCAGGAGGACTTCGCTGCTGAGGTCGCTGCTCAGATGAACATGGGCAAGTAATTGCGATATAACCAATAAAAAAACTTCCGCAAGTGAAAACTTGCGGAAGTTTTTTTATTGGTTTACATCTCTTCGGCTGCCGTGTCCACGTCTGCGTAATCCGACATGTCTTCGTCCTTGGCACGCAGCGACTTGAACCACTCTGTCTTTTTATAGAACCAGTCCAGCAGCTTCTGGTCAAGATTCCAATAATACACCGCAGCCACGACACCGGCGATAGCCGTCAGAATGGCAAACACTTTGAGAATGATCTTTCCGACCTTACACATGGCTTTTCCTCCTGTCGATCGTAATGTTGTCCTTGCCGGCAGATGCCTGCCTGTCCATTGATGGCCTTATTGTATCACACCCCACAGCCGATTGCAATATTTTGCCGCCACTTCTTCCTGCGTCACCGCAGGGCAGGGCTTTTCATAAGATGAGATAGAACCTTAGCAGGGAGGAGGGAACCACATGAGAGGAAACGGTGAGCGGTGTCTTGGTATTTGCGCGCTGGCGCTGGGGCTGGGCATTTTCATTGCCGCCGTGTTTCCGGTAGGCTGTTTGATGTTTCTGGTGGCCTTCCTGCTGATCGGCTGTGGTATCGCATGTTTGAAAAGGAGGTAGTTATATGAAGATCGTTGTCTGGAAAGCGCCAAAATTCCTGCGGGGTATTTTGCGGGGCATTTTCGGAATGAAGGAATAAACGGAGCGTGGCCCTCATACAGTGGACTAACAATACCGATTGAGAGGGCTGGACATATGGAATTGGGCTTGCAATTTGAAGATATTCTCTGCTATGAAGCGACGGCGGCGATCTCCTCCGCACACGAGGAATCACTGGAGACGGCCATCCCGGAGTACTGTCCCGATATCGCCCGGATCGTCGAGGCAACAGGCCGCCTGACGATTCGGGAAAAGCAGCTGAACGAGGAGCGCTGCACCATCTCCGGCAGCGTGAAGGTCACGGTGCTCTATACCTCAGAGGAGGCGACAGGACTGCGGAGTCTCACCATGTCGGTGCCGTTTTCCTGCGTGATGGACGACCGCACCTTGACACGGTGCGGGACGGTCTGCGCCGAAGGCCGTGTGCTGCTGACGGAGGCTCGGGCCGTCACCTCACGTAAGCTGTACATCAAGGTTCTGCCGGAGATCACGGCGGTAGGCTACCGTGGGGTCAAGCGCCGCCTTTGTACCGACACGCAGGAGGAGCCGACGATCCGGACGCAGTGCCGCAATGTAGAGCTAAATCTTTTGACAGCAATATCTGAAAAGGGATTCTCCTTTACGGATGATGTGCTGCTTGACGACGGCTGTCTGCCGGAAGATTTACTGCTGCATCGGTTGTGCCCGTCCATATCGTCGGCACAGCGTCTGGGTAACAAGCTGATGATAAAGGGTGATATGTGGTTCCACGCTATCTATCGGGGCGAGGATCAGGGGCTGCGGCAGTATTGCGGCTCGCTGCCCTTCTCACAGATATTGGATGTGGCGGAGCTGCCGGAGAACGCGGAATATATCCTTTGTCCGCAGATCGGCGAGTGCGACGCCCGCATTTTACGCACCGACAGCGGAAACGGCTTTGGGCTGACGGCACATGTGGACGTCTGCATCAAGGCCTATCAGCAGCGCACGGTCAATTATCTGGCCGATATTTACAGCACCCGCTGCGACACATCGGTGGAGCGTCAGGAGGTGACGATCCCGCTGGCCGCACCGGCCCGCACCGTCTCGCAGGACGCCCAGCTCCGTCTGGAGTTTGACGGCAGCCAGCCGTTCATCAGCGTAACGGCTGTGGATTGCTCCCCGGTGGAGGTGTCCGCCGAGGAAGCGCGTACAGCGCTGCGGGCGACGCTGCATGTGCGGCTGCTCTATCTGGATGAATCCGGCGCGCCGGTCAGCACCGAGCGCACCGTGGAGGTAGGCGCGGAGACCGGAGAGGCCGGCGGGCCGGTCACGGCGTCCTGCTGCCAGACAGCGATGCAATTCTCCGGCGGCGCGTGTCTGGTGCGTATCCCGGTCGACTTCTCCATCGGCTGCGAGGGGGAGAAGACCATCAGCGGCATTACCGCCGTAACGCTGACGGATATGGCTGCCGCGTCCGGCCCCAGTCTGATCCTCTGCCGCATGGGGTGCGAGGAAACGCTCTGGGATGTTGCCAAGCGGTATCACACGGACGAGGAAGCCATACGCGCAGCCAACCAGCTGGAAAACGACGAGGACGCGGCAAAGTATATGCTACTGATCCCGAGAATACGGTAAGAAAAAAATCCCGGAAAATCCGGGATTTTTTCTTACCGTTCCTCAACGCCTGCCATGGCGCTGCGGTTGATGGGGTGGCGCTGCAAAAGCGCGGTGTCGCAGCTGCGCAGCGCTATTTTCGTCCAGGCGGTGGAGTCGAAGGGCTGCAAATACATGGCCTGCTGCTCCGGCGCGTACATCACGCAGTACTGGGTGTAGCCGTCGCTGCATCCGGCAGGCATGCCGTGTTCGTCCAGCCGACGGTAATGGTACACGCCGCGGCTGTGAGGCTCGAAAACGCTGTGCAGCAGGCCGCTGCCCAGCGGCAGCATCTGCGCATCGTCGATCCACTGTCCGTCGTGATTCAGCGCTTTCAGCACCGCCAGACGGACAAAGCGGTCATAGGGCGCATAGGAGGCCGGCAGCACGCCGCTCTGCGTCATGTGGAGCGCGCTTGGGTCGGCTGCCAGCCGAACGCCCTCCCATGCAGGCTGGCAGATGGGACAATCATCGCCGCCATGGTGCAGCTCCGGCGACTGGGAGAGAAACCAACGCAGGTTGTCCAGCTGCCGGGGATAGGGAGGGGAATTCGTCATCACGCCGATGCTGTTTTCCCGATAGCAGGTGAGCCGCCCCGGCTGCGCGGGATCGGCGGCTTCCAGAACCGCGGTGTTCCCAGCAGCGTCCAGAAAGAAATAGTGCATGGTGGCGGGCAGGAAGCCGGTTTCTGCCGGAATGTCCGTGATCCGGATATCTTTCGCCGCCTGACAGACCTCCGTCACGTTGCGGCAGGTGGCCAGCAGCGCGGTAACAAGCTCCATGCCCATGACGCCGCTGGAGCCTGCTTCTGCCGCCGGAATGCTGGTGCCTTCTTCCAGCAGGAGCAGGCCGCCTACAAGGCCCTCACTGTTGACGCCGTCCAGCAGCCAACTGTCCACCGTGCAATAGGACATGCCCAACAGGGCATAGCGGGTGCGCAGCGTTCCGTTGGCCGCCGTGATAGCATAGCCGGCAGGAAACGACACCGCGTGGGCGCCGGCATCCCAGATGCTGGTATTCAGGTCGCAGGTGCGGAACCAGTAGGGCCGTCCCTGTTTTGACGTCAGCTTCATGCAGGAGCAACTGGCCGGAAAATCAGAAAGTGTGATGTGGTTCGTCATAAGCAATATCCTCCCTTGTTGATAGAAACTATATGCTTCAGTATGCCCCGCAGACGGCGGTATATGAACGATCTGCCCAGCGGTTATTACCGCCGGGCAGATTTATATATATCGCTTTACCGCAAAAAGCCGACGCCTTTCATAATGATCTCACCCGCCAGCTGCGCCATTTCCTCCGGCGATTCCTTTGCACCCTCGTTGAGCCATGTCAGCGCGAGATTCAAGTTGCCGGACACGATGAACGCGCAGAAATACTCCAATTTCTGCCGATTTCCGGGGTAGAACCGCGAAAGAAAGTCATAGAGAAAATCGTCGTGCAGAATACCGCAGATCCGCTGGCGATAGGCAATGTCGCCGTTCGTTCCCAGCAGCACCTTGCAGATATCAGCGTTATCCAGCATAAAGCCATAGAGATCCGTCAGGAAAGGATAGGAGCCGATCTCGGTATTTCTGGCGTGACGGCAGCACATTTCGGACAGGCGATCCGCCATCTCGTCCTCCAGCTGCTGCAAAAGATCGGACACGTCCTTATAGTGGATGTAAAATGTGCCGCGGTTAATATCCGCACGTTCCGCCAGCTCCCGAACAGAAATATGCTTCTGCGGCTTCTCGCACATCAGCTCCATGAGGGCCAGGCGCAGCTGCCGTTTCGTTTTCTTCACTCTGCGGTCAACGTTTTCTCCCGGCATAGTCAGCGCTCCCTTCTATACTATAAACAATTTGCATAGTACATTTTACCATACAGCCCGGCTGGTATTCAACAGGTTTCGACAATATGGTAAGAAATTTTTTGCATAGAACAGGGCACGGCCACATAGACATGAAATAAAACCAGCAGCGGAGGGCGGTACTATGAATCAATCCACATGCATCTATCAGGACATGGCGGCACGAACCCAGAACAGCATTTATATCGGCGTTGTAGGGCCGGTCAGAACCGGAAAATCTACCTTTATCAAGCGCTTTATGGAAACGCAGGTGATCCCCCATATCGACAACGTGTACCGCCGGGACAGAGCCACCGACGAGCTGCCCCAGAGCGGATCGGGGCGCACCATCATGACGGCGGAGCCAAAATTTGTTCCAGAAGAAGCGGTAGAGGTACATCTTGACGAAGGCGTCAGCTTTTCCGTGCGGATGATCGACTGCGTGGGGTACATGGTGCCCGGCGCGGTGGGACAGTTTGAGGATCTGGCGCCGCGTATGGTGATGACGCCGTGGTACGACTACGAGATCCCCATGACGGAAGCTGCGGAGATCGGCACGCGGAAGGTCATCACCGATCATTCCACCGTGGGCATCGTCATCACCACCGACGGCACCGTGACGGACATTCCCCGGCAGGATTATCAGGAGGCGGAGGAGCGGGTCATCCGGGAGCTTCAGGAGATCGGCAAGCCCTTCGTCGTGCTGCTGAACTCCAGCGATCCCACCGGAGAGCGGGCCTGCGCCATCTCCACCGAGATCAGCGGCAAATACAATGTAAAATGCATTCCCGTCAACTGCCTGACGCTGGACGAGGCGGCCATCACCGCGCTGATGCGCAGCCTGCTGTTTGAGTTCCCGCTTCAGGAGCTGGACTTGTATCTTCCCAGTTGGGTGGAGGCGCTGCCGCTGGAGCATCCCATCAAAAGCAGCGTTTATCAGACCGTGCGGGAGGAGGCCCGTCAGTTGACCTGTATCCGGGAATTGGACGGTGCGCTGGAGGGTATGCGGGGCTGCGACTCGATTCAGGGCACGGTCATTCGCAGCGTTGATCTGGGAACCGGCGTGGCGCAGGCGGAGCTGCAATTGCCCCGCAGTCTGTTCTATGACACATTGAGCCAGCGGTCGGGCCTGACGGTCACGGACGACGGCGACCTGATGGAGCTGTTGACCGAGCTGGGCAAGGCGCGGCAGGAATATGACAAGGTGGCGGCCGCCCTGAAGTCGGCGCGGGAAAATGGCTACGGCATCGTCATGCCCAGCGTGGAGGAGCTGGATCTGGAGGATCCGGAGATCGTAAAGCAGGGAGGACGCTACGGCGTCCGCATGAAGGCCAGCGCGCCGTCTATCCACATGATCCGGGCGGACATTGAGACGACCGTTTCGCCCATCGTGGGGAACGAGAAGCAGTCGGAGGACATGGTGAACTATCTGCTACAGGAGTTTGAGGGGGATACCAGCAAGATCTGGAACTCCAATATCTTCGGCCGAAGCTTCCACGAGATCGTGGGGGAGGACTTGCAGGCAAAGCTGAAGCGCATGCCAGCCGACGCGCAGGTCAAACTGCGTCAGGCGCTGGAACGCATCATCAACGAAGGCGGCGGGGGTCTGATCTGCATTATCCTATAAAAGTGAAAGGCGGGCACAGCCCGCCTTTCACTTTTATAATTGCCGTCACGGCTGCATGGGGAGCCGCACCGTAAAGCGGCACCCCGCTTCCGGCAGATTCTCAACGGAAACCATTCCGCCGCTGAATTCCACGATCTGCTTGACCAGCGCCAGTCCCAGACCGTTGCCGCTCATTTCGCGGGAGCTGTCGCTCTGGTAGAACTTATGGAAGATCCGCTTCTGCTCCTCCGGCGCTACGCCGGGGCCGTTGTCATCAATGGTGAACACCGCCTCATCGCCGGTTTGCCGTAGACGCAGGCAGATCATGCCGCCCTGCGGATCGAATTTGATGGCGTTGTCAATGAGATTGCTCCAGACATGGAGCAGCAGGCTTTCATAGCCGCTGTACGTTACCTTGTCCAACTCCACATCAAAGTCGATGTTTTTCTCCGTCCATTTCTGTTCCAGTGCCACGATGGCCTGCCGTATCTGCTCGTCAAGACGGTATGCCGTGCGCTGCGGCCGGATAGACTGGTTGTTGATCTTGGACAGCAGCAGGATGTTGCCCGTCAGCGTGGACAGCCGCCTGGTGTTGAACAGGATTTTTTCAATGTATGTCTCCTGCTCCTCCGGAGACTGGTGGTGATCCTGCAGGAGAGAGGCGTACCCCTCAATGGCGTTGATGGGCGTCTTGAATTCGTGGGACACGCTGGAAATGAAATCTGTTTGCAGTGTCTCGGTGTTTCCCAGCTCCTTGACCATCCGATTGAAGCTTTCATAAATATCCCGTACTTCCTTCAGCTTGCTGTCGCTTTGCATGGCCACATGAAAATTTCCACCCGCTACCTCCTTCATGGCCTTTCCCAGGCGGGTGATGGGATCGATGAAGGAATGGGTGATATAGTTGGTGACAGCGCCGCCCACCACAACGCTGAACAGTATCGCCCAGACGAAGATGGGAATGTCCATTGTAACGCCCAGCCAGCGCTTCAGGAGCCAGCCAGCCAATTCGGACAGCAGCACCACGGCGATAAATTCTGCCATGCAGATCAGAAAAAATTTGACCCGCAGCGTTACCTTGGGCGCGATCTCTTTTTTCATAGCTTTACCACCTTATAGCCGACGCCCCGCATGGTAACGATCTTAAAATCGGGATTGTCCCGAAAGCGCTCCCGCAGACGGCCGATATGGACGTCCACCGTGTGGGTGTCCGTCTCGGAGCTGTAGCCCCAGATATCATCCATCAGCTGCTGACGGGTAAAAATACGGCCTGGGAAGGACACCATCTTATAGAGCAGCATGAATTCCTTCTGGGGCAGCGTCATCGTCTCGTTTCCGGTATGTACCGACAGGGAATCGCATTCCAGCACCGTACCGCCGATGACCTGCCGACGCTCATTGGCCATCTGCGCCCGACGCAGCAGCGCCCCCACCCGCAGCACCATTTCATTGACATTGACGGGCTTTACCATATAGTCGTCGCTGCCGGACAGGAAGCCCAGCCGCATGTCGTCAAACGCGTCCTTTGCGGTGATCATCATGACAGGGATCGTCATGCCAGCCTCCCGCAATGCGCGCACCAGCTCATAGCCGTCCATTTTGGGCATCATGATATCCGAAATTATCATGTCGTAGTAGCTGGTGTCCATCGCCCGCAGGGCTTCTTCGCCGTTGGACACGCCCACCACCGTATAGACGTTTTTGGTCAGCACATGCTGAAACAGCTGCCGCAGCTCACGGTCATCCTCTGCGATCAATATCTTAAACATGGTGTTCCTCCTGTGTATGTCTTGCAATTATTATAGCACAAATCATGAAGCGTGATATCAAATATTCTTCAAGTCTGGTTCAATAATTGTTGAACTTAAGAGAAAATCGGAGAGGGAAGTCCCTCTCCGATTTTCGTCCGCTTACTGGTCAAAGCTTGGATTGATATAGTAAACGTTCTTCTGATCCATGCGCTCCTTTGCCAGACGCAGGCCCTCGCCAAAGCGCTGGAAATGAACGACCTCGCGGGCGCGCAGGAACTTGATAACGTCGTTCACGTCCGGGTCGTCGCTGAGCCGCAGAATGTTGTCGTAGGTAACACGTGCCTTCTGCTCAGCGGCAAGATCCTCCGTCAGATCGGCGATCAGGTCGCCCTTGACTGCCATAGACGCGGCGTTCCACGGGAAGCCGGAAGCAGCCGTGGGATAGACACTGGCGGTGTGATCCACGAAGTAGGCGTCAAATCCGGCGGTTTTGATATCGTCCTCGTTGAGATTTCGGGTCAGCTGGTGGACGATAGTGCCGATCATCTCCAGATGCCCCAGTTCCTCTGTGCCGATATCGGTCAGCAGGCCCTTCAGCTCCGGATAGGGCATGGAGTAACGCTGGCTGAGATAGCGCAGCGATGCTCCTAACTCACCATCCGGGCCACCGTACTGGCTAATAATCAGCGCTGCCAGCTTGGGATTGGTGTTTTTGATCTTTACCGGGTATTGCAGCTTCTTTTCATAGACAAACATTACTCGTTCCCTCCTTCATCCCAAGGCCACGGGTCATCCAGCCAGCGGAAAGAGCCCTCGGTAATATCGGTCTGGAACAGTGGCCCGTGCATCTCCTCATATCTCTTGCGGCCCTCCTGACCCAAGCGGATATAGTTCCAGTACAGCGCCAGCGCCTCCTGATCGTCACGATGGGTGGTCAGATAAAGCCCCAGCTCATCAATGGCAAAGTCCAGCGCCATCAGCTCGGAAAGGTGTGTGTTGGCGGCGGGAAAGCGAGTCTTCAGCTCACGGTGGAAGGGAAGATCCAGTCCCGGAAACAGCGTGCCCCGCTGCAAGGCCTCGCGGTTATCGTACCGTTTGGGATTCTGATCCTGCATGGGAATATACGGAAACGCCATGGGGGCGCACGTCCCCGGCAGACTGCCATTCATCCCGCCGCAGCCTGTTTCTTCGCTACGCCGCTGGGCAGTCGTTCTTTCAGAAGCGGCCGGCGTAGAAGGCTGCGGGGCAGCCGCTTCGGCCGGTGATCTTCCGGCCATAGTCTGTTCAATATACAACAAGGTGTTCCTCCTTTTATCATCAATAAGCCAAAACAGCTCATGCCAGTATATGCCGCCGCCTGTAAACTGGGGATTTATTTTTGCTATTGGCTATGGTACAATGCATATTGCAGAGTATCACATCATAGATTGTCCCGGAGAGGAGTGGTGTGATGATCCTGCTGATCCGCCGAAAATGGGTGCTGGGCGCTGCGGCGCTTCTGTTGGCTGTTGTAAGCCTTCTGTCTCTGGCAGAACGGCCTCGTGCGGCGATCCCCGCGTTTTCTTATGACGCACTTCCCACAAGAGAGATCGTCATTATTGACGCCGGGCACGGCGGCTCCGACGGCGGCGCTGTATCGGCGGACGGAACGCCGGAAAGCAGCATCAATCTGGCGGTTGCCCTGCGTCTGCGGGATTTTCTCGCCTTGACAGGCTGTCAGACGGTATTGACTCGGACAGGAGAGGCGTCGCTGGCTGATCCGAACAGCGGCACGCTGCGAAAGGAAAAGGTCAGCGACACCAAGAACCGCGTCACGCGAATCAACAGCGTTGCCAATGGCTTTCTCATCAGCATCCATCAAAATACCCTGCCGGGGCATCCGAACGTACACGGTGCACAGGTGTTTTACGGAAAACTTCCCGATAGCGACGCACGGGCGGCAGCCATTCAGCAGACCTTAAACGATACGGTCAACCTCGGAAACGAAAAGGTATCCAAGCCTATCGGAAGCGATATCTACATTATGGCTCACGCGGAGTGTCCGGCGGTATTGATCGAGTGTGGTTTTCTCAGCAACAGCAGCGAAACCGCGCTGCTGCTGAAACCGGAATATCAGACAAAATTGGCGGCGGCCATTGGCTGTGGCTATCTGCAATATCAGTAAAACAGGTGATACGAATGAAAAAAACAACGACCTATTTCTGCACCGAATGCGGCAGCGAAAGTCCCAAATGGGCAGGGAAGTGCCCTGTCTGCGGCGCGTGGAACTGCATGGTGGAGCAAAAAGCAGAAAAAGGGAAGGGGAGCGGCAAAGCTTCTTATACCGCAAAGCTTGTAAAGGCGCTTCCCATTACAGAATTAGCGTCTGAAAACGAGATTCGATTCTCGACCGGAATGGGTGAATTGGATCGAGTATTGGGCGGCGGCGCTGTCATGGGTTCGCTGGTTTTGGTGGGCGGCGCACCTGGTATCGGCAAGTCAACGCTGCTGCTTCAGATCTGCCAGACGCTGGGCCAATCCTACCGCGTGCTGTATGTCTCAGGCGAGGAATCCACCCGTCAGCTGAAGATGCGGGCCAAGCGGCTGCAGGTCGATACCCCCAACCTGCTGGTGCTGTCTGAAACCCAACTGGGCGATGTGCTGTCCTGCGTGGAGCAGGAGAAGCCGGACGTGCTGATTATTGACTCGATCCAGACGCTGTATAACGAAGACAGCGACGGAATCCCTGGCGGAATCGGTCAAGTAAAGCAGTGTACCTTAACGCTGATGCAGCTTGCCAAGAGCCAGAATATCACCATTTTTGTCATCGGCCACGTCAATAAGGAGGGCGCTATTGCCGGTCCTAAGGTACTGGAACACATGGTGGATTGTGTGCTGTACTTTGAGGGCGACCAGCATATGACCTACCGAATCCTCCGGGCAGCGAAAAACCGCTTCGGCGCTACTAACGAGATCGGCGTGTTCGAGATGATGGACTGCGGGCTGCGAGAGGTGGAGAATCCCTCGGAAATGCTGCTGTCCGGTCGGCCTACGGAAGCGCCCGGCACCTGCGTCACCTGTGCCATGGAGGGCGCACGCCCGGTATTGGCGGAAGTACAGGCTTTAGTCGCCCCAGCAGCCGGAGCAAAGCCGCTTCGCTCCAGCAACGGCTTTGACTACAATCGCGCTTCCATGCTGCTGGCGGTGCTGGAAAAGCGCGGCGGGCTGAAGGTCAGCCAGTGCGACGCCTATCTGAATATCATCGGCGGACTGACGCTGGATGAACCGGCCGCCGATCTGGCGGCGGTGATCGCGGTAGCCTCCAGCTACTTGGATAAGGCGGTGCCTGACACGCTGGCGGCAGTAGGGGAGATCGGCCTTTCTGGAGAGATCCGCAGCATCAACCATCTGGAGCAGCGACTTTCCGAGGTGCATCGGCTGGGCTTCACCCATTGTATGATCCCCGCTCATCGGGCGGGTGAGTTGAAGCCGCTGCCAGGCTTGACACTGCTGCCGGTGGCAAATATCGGTCAGGCGCTGCGTTTGCTGGCGCAGGGAGTATAAAAAACGATACCGCAGGAAAAATCCTGCGGTATCGTTTTTTATGCTATTTTTTCTTGCTGCCCTTATTCTTCTCCGCCAGCGGACCTTTTCCGTTGATGGCGCGGTATTGGTTCAGCTTATCCACCCGTGCCTGACGCTTTTTGGCCTTTTCTTTCTCCTTGGCCTTTTTGATGGCGGCCTCCTGATCCTGCTTTTTCTTCTTCCAATACTGCTCTTTCTCGTAGTTTTCCACGTCTTTTTTGTACTTTTCCGGGTGCCGTGCCCAGTCGATCCGCAGCACGGTCAGCGAAATGATCAGAACAGCGCCCACGGCGATCAAACCGTAGAACAGGAATGAATAGAAACCATCCATAGAAAGAGCCTCCCACATCAATCAGTGTATATAGTATACCGTAAATCCGCCCCAAAGGCAAGAACTGTTTTTCTCGATGGAAAATCGCGGAAAAAATGTTGTATTTTTAGTTGTTTTTGAAAAACCAAGAGTGTATAATAATCGGGTAAATGTGATAAGAGGTAGAAGGAAAAAATACACTTTACTTTCGGAGGAACAAAACATGTTTACTACTTTCAAAGAAATGGAAGCCTATGTGCTGGGCCAGAACCTGAAAAAGCGCATCGCGCTGGCCAACGCCCATGACGAGCCCGCGCTGAGCGCTGTCGTCCATGCCAAGCGTAAGGGCGTGGTGGAAGGCACCCTGATCGGCAAGAAGGATATGATCATCGATATGCTGCACGAGATGGGCGAGAACGAGGCCGATTACGAGATCGTGGACTTCGACGGCGAGGAGCTGGAAGCCGCCAAGATCGCTGTCAAGCTGGTGAAGGAAGGGAAGGCCGACATTCCCATGAAGGGCATCCTGCAGACCTCCAGCTTCGCTAAGGCCATCCTGAACCGCGAGACCGGTCTGATTCCTGACGGTGCGCGCCGTCTGGTGAGCCAAGTGGGTATCTTTGAGTATGAAGGCCGTTTCGTGATGATTACCGACGCCGCCATCAACATCGCCCCCGACGTGGAGACCCAGATCGGCATCGTGGAAAACGCACTGCCTGTGGCCAAGGCGCTGGGCAATGACTGCCCCAAGGTGGCCATTCTGTCCGCCGTGGAGAACGTCACCGAGAAGATGCCCTCCACTGTCAGCGCCGCCGCCATCAAGGAGCGGGGCATTCCCGGCTGCCTGGTGACCGGTCCTCTGGCGCTGGACGGCGCTATCTCCATGGAGTCTGTAAAGCATAAGTCCATCAAGGATCCTGTGGCCGGTCAGGCGGATATCCTGCTGGTGCCGTTTATTGAGATCGGCAATGTGCTGTACAAGGCTGTGACTTACATCGCCGGAAAGACCGTGGCCAGCACCATCTGCGGCGCTTCCTGCCCGGTCATCATCACCAGCCGCGCCGACAGCCCCGACAGCAAGTATTATTCCATCCTGTTGGCCGTTCTGCGCTGCCTGAAGGCGTAATGAACCTACTGAATAACGGACGGCGTAAGCCGTCCGTTATTTTATCCCAAAATGTTTCAAAATTGAGGGTTATATGCGAAAAACCATAGCATTTGCGGAGGCGATCCGCATATTACAGGATGAAAGAAACGATCCATTCCTCTGTGGACTGCGCGAAGGCGAAGATAACGACCTGCATATCACCATTTGCCGTGCCGGTGCGGATTCCGAGACAGAATTGGCTCAATGGGAGATCACTTTTGAGAACTATATTCTCTATCAAGTCCGCAACGAGTCGTTCTGTTCCTTTCATGCAGCGGAAGTTAAAACAGGGAAGTACCTGGCTGTATTTGAAAAGTCAAGACTTTTAGAATATCTGCCCACGGCGGTGGACGCCGGACTGCTGGAGCATGCGGAACCGTGGAAGCATTATGGCATTTTCACGCAGAATCAAATCATTGACGTCATTGCGCAGGCAGAGCCTGTCATATATCAACAGCTGACGCGGCTGTGATTCAACAAAATTTTCACCGGTGGACTTGTCATCCACCGGTGAATTTTATATAATGAGAAAGGCAACATTTTCCGAAAATGGTTTGGTGTTGGAATACTTTGTCCCGCTGTGGGACAATCGGCAAAAGTAATATCTATTCAGCGGATCAGCGGAAAAGCCAGCGAAATACACTATGCTGAAAAGGATTGGCCACGCCGTGATTTTCTATCATCAGCCATTTTCCTTATAGACAACCTCCACTGCATTCAACAAAATTTTTATTTTGTTGAATCGCCAGTTCATAAACAAAACGGCCTCTCGCCGTTTCTCCTCTGGCGCACCCGCTATGCCGCATGGCGGCAGCGTTTGCACCGATGAACTGTCGATACCGCTGCCCTCGCTCTACGCGCTCGGGCACTGTCAACAAAATAGCCGTTGTTGTTGAATCCTCTGGCGGCGGCGTGGGACTGCGGCCACTCACAACTGCGAATACAACAATTAATATTATAAGGATATCATTATGACCATTCACTATCGCACACAATCTCCGCGGATACTGGCGGACTTTCTCAGCTATCACGAGACCATCAAGGCGCACTCGCAGCGCACTGTGGATGAGTACTACCTTGATCTGCGCAATTTTTTCCGCTATATCAAGCAGCTCCGTGATCCCTCTCTGCAAGGCCTGCCATTCGACCAAATCGATATCATGGACGTTGACCTTGCACTGATAAAAACCATCACATTGTCGGATATCTATGGCTACATGACCTATCTCAGCCGGGATCGTGTGCAGCATCAAAATTGTGAAAAATCTAACATAGGTCTGAACGCTGCTTCTCGTGCCAGAAAATTAGCCACAATTCGCTCTTTCTTCAACTATTTATGTAACAAAGTTCATCTTTTGGAGGAAAATCCCTGCAAGGACATTGATTCTCCCAAGCAAATGAAATCCCTCCCCCGCTATCTGACGCTGGACGACTCCCTCTCCCTCCTGAACGCTGTGGACGGCAAGCATAAAGAGCGGGATTTCTGCATTATCACGCTGTTTCTCAACTGCGGATTGCGTATCTCTGAACTGATTGGGCTGAACATCAGTGACATCAAGGACGACGCCCTGCGGGTACTGGGCAAGGGAAACAAAGTCCGGGTGGTATATCTGAACGACGCCTGCAAGGACGCCTTAAGCCGCTATCTGGAGGTGCGGCGTCCCATCAGCGGAAAAGACCGGGACGCGCTGTTTCTTTCTGAGCGGAATCAGCGCATTAGCCGCGCCATGGTACATTCTCTGGTGAAGAAGCACCTCTCCATGGCCGGACTTGACAGTACCCAGTACTCCAGCCACAAGCTGCGCCATACGGCGGCCACGCTGATGCTGCAAAACGGCGTGGACGTAAAGGCTGTGCAGGAGGTATTAGGTCACGAGCACCTGAACACCACCGAGATCTACACCCACATTGACAATGAAGCTCTCCGCGTGGCTGCAAAGGCAAATCCCTTGTCACATGTTAAAATGAAAGGAAAAATCGACGAAAACAGCGAGACGGAGTAACCTCCGTCTCGCTGTTAATCTGTATAGTAGCCCAGAATGTGCAGCACCCGGTACTGCCGATACTCGTAGCTGCTGAGAGGACGGCAATTGGCGTCATAGCTGTGCGCTGCGATCTGGATACCGGACGGCTCACCGCTGCCGTCATTGGCGATGACAACGGGAGAATGCTGAAAGACGTCACCCTTAAAGATTAGCTGTATCACGTCGCCCGGCTCCGCCAGCGCCAGATCCTGCGTCACCGTGCAGACCGGCCCTGGAGAGGGCTCCGGCCGTATCAGAAAGTTGTGCAGGTACACGACTCCCGTCCAAGCGGGCGCCTTATCGTCGGCACTGATATAATACCAGCCAAAGGTAGGCGTGAAATTCATAACGCCTGTTCCCGCATAAATGCACTGTGACGCGAAGTTGGTGCAATCCCCGCCGATGGTCTCATAGTCGTAGAAGTCCGGATTGCGGCCATAAGCCCAGTATCTGGCGTAGGCCTCCGCAGCCTCCCGGCGATATGGCAGCAGTTCCATGGCTCTCCCCCCTGCTCATTCTATGAGCGGGGCTTTTATTTGGTGCGCAGCGCCCGCAGACTGTTGAGAATCGCCAGCATGCAGACGCCAACGTCCGCGAACACAGCCAGCCACAGGCCCATATCCGTCACCAGAGAGAGCGCCAGGATCAGAACCTTCACGGCAATGGAGAATACGATGTTCTGCTTGGCGATGGACATGGTCTTTCTGGCGATACGGATAGCCAGCGGCAGACGGGACAGCTCGTCGGTCATGATGACCACGTCCGCCGCTTCCATGGCGGCGTCGCTGCCCAGACCGCCCATTGCCACGCCTACATCAGCGGCGGCCAGCACAGGCGCGTCGTTGATGCCGTCACCGGCATATACCACGCTGCCCAGCTTCTTCAGCTCCTCCAGATGGGAGACCTTTTCCTCCGGCAGCAACTGACCCCACGCGTTATCCAGACCAATTTCCCCGGCAATACTGTTGGCTGTCGCCTGACGGTCGCCGGACAGCATGGTCAGATTGTGCAGGCCCAGCTTCCGCAGGGCGCTGATGGCCTCCTTGGTGTCGGGCTTCAGCGTATCACTCAGGCCGATGCAGGCCAGATACCGGCCGTCATAGGCCACGTATACCGCCGTTGCACCGGAGGTCTGCGTGGTGACGGCCACGCCGTCCAGCAGCTCCGCCTTGCCCACCAGCGCTGTCTTGCCGTCCAGAACCGCACGGATACCGTTGCCGGAGATCTCCTCGATCCCCGCCAGACGACTGCCGTCCACCGGCTTACCGTAAGCCTTCAGGATGGATTTTGCCAGCGGATGGGTGGACTGGCTCTCGCAATAAGCGGCGACCTCCAGCAGCTGCTCCTGACTGACGCCATCCGCGCTGGACATCTCCGTAACGGAGAACTCGCCCTTGGTCAGCGTGCCGGTTTTATCGAAAGCCGCGATCTCCGCCTTGGCCAACAGCTCCAGATAGTTGCTGCCCTTCATCAGAATACCGTTATGGCTGGCGCAGCCGATACCGGAGAAGAAGCTCAGCGGCACCGAGATTACCAGTGCACAGGGGCAGGAAATAACCAGAAATGCCAACGCCTTATGAATAAAGGTCGACCAGCTGCCCCAGCCCAGCAGCGGCGGAATGACCGCCACCAGCACAGCGATACCACAGACTGCCGGCGTATACACACGGGCAAACCGGGTGATGAATCGCTCCGGCTGTGCCTTGTTGTCCTGCGCGTCCTCCACCATAGCCATGATGCGGCTGACAGAGGAATCGCTGAAGGGCCGCGTGACCTTGATCTTCAAAAGGCCGCTCTGGTTCACGCAGCCGGCCAACGCCGCGCTGCCTGCCGTCCACTCGCGGGGCATGGATTCACCCGTCAGCGCGGAGGTATCCACCGAGGAGCTGCCCTCGATCACCTCGCCGTCCAGCGGAACACGCTCACCGGGGCGCACCAGAATGATATCGCCCACAGAGACCGTTTCCGCCTTGACGGTGGTCACTTCATCGCCCTTTACCAGATTGGCGTGGTCGGGCCGTACATTGACCAGCGCCTCGATGGAAGCGCGGGAGGAACCCACCGCCTTATCCTGAAGCCATTCGCCGATCTCATACAGCAGCATAACGGCAACGGCCTCCGGATACTTGCCGATGCAGAACGCGCCGATAGAGGCCACCGTCATCAGGAAGTTCTCGTCAAATATCTCGCCGTGGGTGATGTTCTCGACAGCCTCCTTCAATACGGAAAAACCGGCCAGCAGATAGGCGATGATGCACACCACCAGCTGCCATGTACCCTCCAGAAAGAAGATAGACGCCAGCAGACCCACAGCGGAAAGGCCCATGCGGACATAGGTCAAAGCGCCTTGCTCCTCTTCCCCGCCGTGGTCGTGGGAATGGCCATGATCGTGGCCGCAGCCGCAGCCACAGCCATGACTGTGACCGTGGGAGTGGCCGTGGTCATGGGAATGCTCATGGTGATGCTCGTGCTTATGTTCGTGTTCGTGCTCACAGCAGTGCTCATGCTCATGCTCGTGTTCATGACTATGTTCACAGCAGTGCTCATGTTCATGTTCATGTTCATGCTCACAGCAATGTTCGTGTTCGTGCTCGTGTTCGTGATTGCAGGACATTGTTACCCCTCCATTTTTTCCATAATATGATCGAACGCCATTGCGAAGATGTGGTCGATGTGGTCGTCATCCAGGGAATAGTAGACGATCCTTCCTTGTTTGCGGCTTTTGACCAGCCGGGCGTCCCGCAGGATACGAAGCTGATGACTGACCGCGGATTGGGTCATGGTCAGCAGCACCGCCAGATCGTTGACGCACATTTCCTCAATGTGCAGGGCACAGATGATGCGGCTGCGGCTGGAATCGCCAAAAACGCGAAACAGCTCGGATACCTCATAAATAGGTTCTTCCTGCGGCATCTGCTCCTGCACACGTCGGATCACATCTTCGTGTATCACATTGTTCTCATAATTCGTGTTTTCCATGGTGCACCTCATAATATGAATGAATGTTCATATGAATTATGATTCATATATACACCTCTCCCCGCAAAATGTCAAGAGGTAATTTTGATTTTCCTCCAAATTTTTCCTCTGTTCATTGACTTTACTGCGTAAATGCATTAACATAGCACGTGGAATAAATTGATTTGGAGGTCACTCAATGAATACGGCAGAACTTTCCAGCGTATGTAAGCAGGTGCGCCGTGACATCATCACCATGATTGCCAACGCAGGCAGCGGCCATCCCGGCGGCTCCCTGTCCATGGTGGAACTGATGACCAGCGTATTCTACAACCACATGCGCATTGATCCCAAAAATCCCAAGAACCCTGACCGTGACCGCTTTGTGCTGAGCAAAGGCCACGCCGCCCCCTGCTACTATGCGGTGTTGGCGGAGCTGGGCTTCATCAGCCGGGACGAGTTTACCAACTTCCGGCAGCTCCACAGCATCCTGCAGGGCCATCCCGACTGCAAGAAGGTGCCCGGCGTGGACGCGTCCACCGGCTCTCTGGGTCAGGGCTGCTCCATTGCCGTGGGCATGGCGCTGGGAGCCAAGCAGCTGAAGAAGGACACGAAGGTCTATACCATTCTGGGCGACGGCGAGTGTCAGGAGGGCCAGATCTGGGAAGCCTTCATGGCGGCCAACCACTATAAGCTGGACAACCTGACTATCATCATCGACAACAATGGCTTGCAGATCGACGGCAGCAACGACGAGGTCATGAGTCTGGGCGACCTGCCCGCCAAGCTCCGTGCCTTCGGCTTTGATTTCTATGAGATCGACGGTCATGATCTGGACGCCATCGAAGCGGCGCTCAGCGCGCCGGTGGTTCCCGGCAAGCCCCGCTGCATTCTGGCGCATACCGTCAAGGGCAAGGGCGTGTCCTTTATGGAGAATCAGGCCGGTTGGCATGGCAAGGCTCCCAACGCGGAGCAGCGCGAACAGGCTTTGCAGGAATTGGAGGGCTGAGAAATGAGTGAAAAAATCGCGACCCGTGAAGCCTACGGCAAGGCGCTGGTAGAGCTGGGCAATCAAAACGACAAGGTGGTGGTGCTGGACGCCGATCTGGCCGGCGCTACCATGACCAAGTATTTCAAGGCGGCTCATCCCGACCGTTTCTATGACTGCGGCATCGCCGAGGCCAATATGATGAACATTGGCGCGGGCCTGTCCACCATGGGCCTGATCCCCTTCTGCTCCACCTTCGCCATGTTCGGCGCAGGCCGTGCCTACGAGCAGATCCGCAACTCCATCGCCTACCCCAAGTTTAATGTGAAGATCTGCTGCTCCCACGCTGGCGTTTCCGTGGGCGAGGACGGCGGCAGCCACCAGTCCATCGAGGATATTGGCCTGATGCGCATGATCCCCGGCATGACCGTTATCGTCCCCGCTGACGCCAATGAGGCACGCAAGGCCACCTTCGCGCTGGCGGAGTTCCAGGGCCCCGTGTACATGCGTCTGGCCCGCCTGGCGACGCCTGTGTTTGAGGAAGACTATCCCTTCCAGATCGGCAAAGCCAACGTTCTGCGGGAAGGCAAGGACGCGGCGGTATTCGCCTGCGGCCTGATGGTCAACGAAGCGCTGGAGGCCGCCAAGCTGCTGTCTGCCGAGGGTATCGAGATCAGCGTTATCAACATGCACACCATCAAGCCGCTGGACGCCGAATGCGTGGTGAAGTATGCCGAGAAGTGCGGCAACGTCATCACCGTAGAGGAACACAGCGTCATCGGCGGTCTGGGCGACGCCGTGGCCGACGCGCTGATGGGCAAGGTCTGCTGCAAGTTCAAAAAGATCGGCGTCAACGACCAGTTCGGCCAGTCCGGCAAGGCCGCCGACGTGCTGCGGGAATACGGCCTGACCGCCGATCAGATCGCGGCGAAGATCAAAGAAACTCTGTAAAGCGGATATATTTTACAGCTGTTGTTATCAGCGGCGGCACGGATATCATCCGCGCCGCCGCTTTCGCTGTCCAAAATAATCGAAATAATTTGTAAGATTCCGCCGAGCCGCGCGTCATATAGACAAAGGAGGTGGCAGCAGATGGAATTTGAGCAGGTCTATGACCTGTACTTCCGGGATGTATACCGCTATATTCTGAAGCTATCCGGCAGCGAGCATGTGGCTGAGGAGATCACCAGCGACACATTCTTCAAGGCACTGCGATCCATCGGAAAATTCCGGGGCAGCTGCGACATGCGGGTATGGCTGTGCCAGATCGCCAAGAACTGCTATTATACCTATCTGCGGAAGGAAAAGCATACCACTCCGCTGGAAGAACTGCCGGAGTCTGTGGGCAGTGCGGATACCCCCGAGGAGCTGATCGGCGCACGGGAGGAAGCCCGGCAGATACAGGCTATGCTGCATGACCTGCCGGAGCCGTACCGGGAGGTGTTCATGTGGCGGGTATACGCCGAGCTGTCTTATAAGCAGATCGGTGAATTGTTCGCCAAGTCGGATAACTGGGCATGCGTCACCTACCACCGTGCCAGAAATATGATAAAAAACAGATTGGAGGACAGCAACAATGAAAAATGAATGCAGTATCGTCCGCGACCTGCTGCCGCTGTATGCGGAGGGCATGCTCAGCGAGGACAGCGCCGCCTTTGTCAAAGAGCATCTGGATACATGCGAAGAATGCCGCGCACTGTCCGCCGGTGAAGAGCCGTCCGCTCCCACCGACGCGGACACGGAGCAGCGCACCGGTGAAGCCGGCGTTCTGCGGACGCTGAAAAAGAAGCTGCGGAAGCAGACATGGTGCGCCATTATCATTACAGCGGCGGTAGTGCTGCTGGTGACGCTCCTGCTGCGGCTGAATCCCATCGACTATCTGGCGGATATCAGCGCCACGAAGGAATACACCCTCAGCGACCGCATGGCGCTGCTGTTCAAGGGCGGGATTTCCGACCGGGCCTCAGCATTGTCCGTTCTGAACAGCGTACACATCGTATTTGAGAATAAGGAGGAAGACGTGTACAGCAAGATGGCGATGTCAAGGGAGGAAATTTCCTATTACTTCGGTGCGCTGATGAACTACTGTGTCCCAGAGGTGTTTGAAGGCGAAATTCTGACCACCTATCACATCGAACTGCTGTCGGCACATTTTGGCAGCAAATCCGGGAAAATGTGGGTCAAATACGGGTACAGCCATTTCGATAAAACTCATGATCTCAAACCATACGACAGCACCGGCGCAATAGACCATATCGCGCTTTGGAAGCTGGAAAAGCGGGATGACGGTTATTGGCGCGTTGTGGAGATTGTCAACAATATGGAGCTTGGCTGCATATATAGCGAATGGTATAAGGATTACGCAAGAGGCGATACGGAGTTGAATATGTCCTGGTATGCCGATTGAAAAAACTCCCGGCTCAGCAGAGCCGGGAGTTTTTTATGCGACTATTTATGCCTTGCCGGCGCAGCCCAGCACGTCCACCAGCTTGTGGCGTACCAGCTCCTTGATGTTGGCGCGGGCGGGCTTCAGATACTCGCGGGGATCGAACTTGTCGGGATGCTCGTCCATGAACTGACGGATGGTGCCGGTCATGGCCAGACGCAGGTCGGAGTCGATGTTGATCTTGCACACGGACAGGCGGGCGGCCTGACGCAGCTGCTCCTCGGGCACGCCGATGGCGTTGGGCATCTTGCCGCCGTGGTCGTTGATCATCTTCACATACTCCTGAGGGACGGAGGAAGACCCGTGCAGCACGATGGGGAAACCGGGCAGACGCTTGCTGACCTCCTCCAGCACGTCGAAGCGCAGGGGAGGCGGCACCAGAATGCCCTTCTCGTTGACAGTGCACTGCTCGGGCTTGAACTTATACGCGCCGTGGCTGGTGCCGATGGCGATGGCCAGAGAGTCGCAGCCGGTCT
>OIYS01000680.1_pt1 | contig 21668 bp, 21 predicted proteins | sample 1588271 | NCBI WGS metagenome assembly OIYS01 (sample SAMN03283286) | human gut metagenome | biome: human-associated habitat; material: feces | host: Homo sapiens | place: Peru | collected 2012
CCTCCTTGCCCTGGTCGTCCAGGCCGGTGATGGTGTGGCCGTCGATGACGAAGGTTTTTACACCGCCCAGGAAATAGCAGTCAAAGGCCATGGCGTTGGGGTCCGCGGCATACTTTTCTGCAGCCTCGGGGCCGTAAATTTCTGCGGTGCACATGCCCAGCAACATATCGGTGGTGGACTCGGCGTTCTCCTCCCCAACCAGAGGGGCAACGACGGCGGTCCAGAGGCTCCGATACTCGGGCTTGGACAGCTCGGGGAACAGCTCCACATAGGTACCGCTGATGCTGGCCAGATAGTCAGCGGCCTCGGTTGCCTCAGCGGTGGTCTCGGCGGCTGTTTCGACAGCGGTGGTCTCCGGAGCGGTCTCGGCAACGGTGGTTTCCGGGGCAGTGGTCACGGCGGTCTGGCTCTGGGTGCAGCCCACCAGGGACAGCAGGAGCAGGGCGCTGAGAAGGAATGCGGTCAATTTCTTTTTCATAATGTACCTCCATATCTGTTAGTTAGCATTGACTAACTTGACGATATAGTAGCACAGGAGAGAAAAATGCGCTATCCCATTTTGCTTTTATTACCCCGTTTTGATACGCCGATTGCATTGGCACGGTATTGACTGGGGGTGGCGCCGTAGCGCTTTTTGAAGGCCTCCGAGAACTTGCTGGCGCTGTCGTAGCCGGCATTCTGGGCAATATCTGTGATGGAGGCTGCGCTCCGGACCAGTTCCACGGCGGCCTGCTCCAGGCGGTACTCCTTGATATAGTGGTAGACAGGCATACCGTAGACCTGTTTGAAAAGCTTTTGCAGGTGGGAAACAGAGATGCTGTGCTCCTTCGCCAGCCGGGCCAGAGACACATAGCCTTCCTGGTCGGAGAGCATGTGGTCCCGTAGGTGGCGGACCAGATCAACCTGCCGGGAAGAACAATAGAGGGCCTCCTGTCGGGGAATCTGCCGCAGGAGCATGAATAGCTCCAGAATCTTCAGCCGCAGAAACCGAGGGTCCAGGTAGGCGGCGTTTTCGTAGAGCTCTCGGAAGACGTGCTCACACCGGGGCCCTGCCTGGCCGCACATATACCATCTGTCCCCTAAGAGATTCCGCTTCAGGTCTTCAAAGTCCACGGAAAATTCCGGAGCCTGCCGGTCGATCCACCCTTTCGCTGCCTCTGGCCTTACCTCCAGGCAGATGCCCTCATAATAGCCCAGGGGAAACCGGGATTCCGACCGTGCCCCGTGGACACCGTCGCAGCAGCTGATGGCCATATCTCCGGGTTGCAAAAACAGATCCTCCCTGGGAGAAAAACTGGTCTCAAACCGGCCATTGGCGCAGAAATTGATTTCCATGGTTCCCACCTGATTCCGTTCCTCAATATAGGAATCGATTTCCAACCGCATGAGCATGGCGCTGACACCGTCAAAGAGGGAATAGCAGTGGATTTCTCCGGAACCCTGGACGTTTTGAAACCCACAGGCCTGCTCCGGCATCCGCCGGGCGGGGCCAGTACCGTCGTGAAAATAGATATTCATGGTCAAAAGGTCTCCAGACTCCAAGTTGTTTTATATACATTCTTCGGCTCCAGACGGATGAGGTCCGGCTGCTTTTCCAGGTCCTCCACCAGGTCCTGACGGGAGGGCAGGCTGGTCCAGGGCTCCAGGCAGACGTAGGGAGCGTCGGTTTTTGGCATATGCCAGAAGCCGAAAACAGGGAAGTCCGGAGCGTTCAGGGTGACGCCGTGGGTGCCTTTCCTGCTTCTTAGGGTCACTCGGCCGGGGACCCCCTTCAGGACAATGGCATCCTCATCGAACAGGGAGTGGGACAGGGTGGCTTTCACCAGAGTATAGTGAAGGATGAACCGGAAAAGAAAAGGATACATGGCGTAGGTCTCCGGACTGCTGTCCAGCCCCAGCGTCAGCGAGGCGGGGGTATGCTCCAAAACGGTAAATTCCGATGTGGGACCGAAGCCGTGAATGGGCATATGGTAGAGCTTTCCCCGGTAACGATAGCTCCCCTGGGTCAGCCGGGCTACATAGGGAAAAATAGTCAGGCTTCTGTCCGGCCAGTATCTGGGGTCCCCCTGCCAGAGGTACTGGATGCTGTCCGCCCCTAGGATACTCATGAGCTGGGCACCGGCGGTGTCTACCCGGATGGTCAGAGCGTCGTTGCGGATGGTATAAAACAATCGAGATTCCCTCCTGAATGAAGTGTTTTTTCATGTCCATTCTACGTTAGGGAAGGAAAAGAATCAAGAGGAAATCCGGTTTTTCGGCAGGAATGATTTGTCCATTGGTAAGGTGCACAAATGTAGAAAGTAAATTTTGTATATTCATATAAAAAGAAATTTCATTTCACGATACTACAATGGCCTTACAAAACAAAAGCAGGAGGCGTTCCCATATGCTCGTAAACATGAAAACCATTTTGGATGTAGCCAAGGCCCTGTCCACCTCCGTATGCCTGATGAAGATGGCGGAATTACAGCAGTACGCCCCGCCCCTGACCTTATACGGAGCCCCGGTGAATAAATTCGTGGCCGGACAGCAGGTGGGCATTACCGTTAAGGGGAATAACATCTGCTTCTTCGACCCGGAAACGGAGCAGCTGGAGGCAATCGGAGCGCTGACGCTTCAAAAATAAAAAGGAAAGGGCGGGTGCTGAAAGAGAATTTATTTCAGTGCCTGCCCTTTTTGCGATTTGTGCTTTCCTTCCGGAAAAAATATGCTATAATCAAAAAGAAGAGGCCTGCATGGCACGAGAAAGTTTATCCATGGAATAGAAGAAATGGGGAGATGCCTATGAGAACACAGTCCGTTACCGATTTGATTCAGGAGCGCAAGGATTCCCTTTCTCCCACAGAGCAGAGGATCGCGGACTACATTCTGAAAAACACATCCCAGGTGGTCCACTTCACGGTGAAGGACCTGGCGGGAGCCAGCGACGTCAGCGAGGCCACGGTGATCCGCATGTGCCAGCACATCGGCTTTACCGGCTTCTGGCCTCTGCGCACGGCTCTGACGGCGGAGGTGGCCAAGTACCAACTGGAGGCGGAGCGCAAGGCGGCCCCGGGCGGGGACGCGGCCTTGGACATCCTGGGGGAGTTTGCCTCCATGATCGAGAACCTGAAACGGAACCTTAATTACGACGAGGTCAACGCCGTGGTGGAGCTCATCAAGCAGTCCGATACCGTCCACCTGATTGCCGCGGGCAATACGACGCCCCTGATCGAGCATATGGGCTTCCGCCTGGGGCGGCTGGGGGTAAGGAACACCTTCAGCGGGGTGGACTCCTATTTCCTGAACCAAATCAACCTGGCGGGGGAAAACGACCTGGTGCTGGCGGTGTCCCAGTCCGGGGCGTCGAAAAGTGTCATCGATGGCGCGGCTCTGGCAAAGTCCAAAAATCTGAAAATCGCCGCCATTACGGCCTACAAGAGTTCTGCCCTGGCGGCCCTTTCGGATCATGTGATCATCTGCAAAGGGGATTACAGCCGGTTTGATATTTATGTGACCTACAACCATCTAGCGGAGATGGCTTCTATCGAGCTCCTAATGGCGCTTCTGGAACGCAGCGAGGCGGTCCAGAAGCGGGTGGAGAAGATGAATACCCTGAATCTGGAAATCATCTCCGACGTGAAGCAATAATATCGTGTTGAAAGGAAGAATAGGATACATTATGAAACGTTCCGAAGTCAACAAGGCTCTTCGTGAGCTGGAGGCCATGTGCCAGAAATACTGCTGCTATCTGCCTCCCTTCTGCCACTTCACCCCGGAGCAGTGGCAAACGAAGGGCCACGAGTACGATGAGGTCCGGGACTGCTGCCTGGGCTGGGACATTACGGATTACGGACAGGGAAATTTCGACAAGATTGGTTTTTCCCTCATCACCATCCGCAACGGCAGCCAGACCATGCGTGACAAGTACCCCAAGGTCTACGCCGAGAAGCTGCTGTACCTGAAGGAGGGCCAGTATTCCCCCAACCACTTCCACTGGTACAAAACTGAGGATATCATCAATCGGGGCGGCGGAAATGTGCTGATCCGGGTGTACAATTCCAAGCCGGATGAGTCCATCGACTACGAAAGCGATGTGACCGTTCATACCGATGGCCGGACCTATACCGTCCCCGCCGGTACCCAGATCCGGCTGACCCCTGGCGAGAGCATTTTCGTCACCCAGTACCTATACCACGATTTTGAGGTGGAGCCGGGTACCGGTGCCGTGTTGCTGGGGGAGGTCAGCCAGTGCAACGACGATGCCCACGACAACCGGTTCAATCCCCCTATGGGCCGCTTCCCTGCCATCGAGGAGGACGAGCCGCCCTACCGTCTGCTGTGCACAGAGTATCCGAAGGCAAAGGACTGAGAGAGGAGAAAACCATGATCGATGTAGTAGCCCTGGGCGAACTGCTCATTGATTTCGCCGCAAAATCCGCAGATGCCGCCGGATATCCCACTATGGCCGCCAACCCCGGCGGCGCTCCCGGCAATTTTCTGGCGGCGCTGAACGCCTACGGCCGGAAGACGGCCTTCCTTGGAAAGGTAGGCGACGATACCTTTGGCCATCTCCTGCTGGGCACTTTGAGCCGGGCGGGGATCGGGACCAAGGGAATTCTGGTAGACGATCACTTTTTCACCACCCTGGCATTCGTAACCTTCGATGAAACCGGGGACCGGTCCTTTGCCTTCGCCCGGAAGCCTGGAGCGGACACCCAGATCCGCTGGGAGGAGATCGACAAGAGCCTCATTGACGAGGCCAGGGTTTTCCACTTCGGCACCCTGAGCCTGACAGACGAGCCTGCCCGGACCGCTACCCAGAAGGCGGTGGCCTACGCAAAGGAAAAGGGCAAGCTCATCAGCTGCGACCCTAACCTGCGGCTGCCCCTGTGGAAGTCGGAAGAGGCTGCCAAGGAGCAGATGCTTTGGAGCCTTCGTCAGGCGGACGTGGTGAAGATCAGCGACAACGAGGTGGAGTTCCTGTGGGGCTGCACGCCGGAGGAGGGGGCCCAGAAGCTCCTGAAGGAGTTCGGTGTGTCTCTGGCCATGGTGACCCTTGGCCCCGACGGCTGCCTGCTGAAAACGAAGAGCGCCTCCTTCCGGGCGAAGTGCCCCAAGGTCCATCCCATCGATACCACCGGGGCCGGGGACATCTTCGGCGGCAGCGCGATGACGAGGCTCCTGGAGCTGGACAAGCCCATGGCCCAGCTGACGGAAGAGGACCTTTGCTATATTGGCTCCTTCGCCGCCGCCGCGGCCAGCCTGTCTACGGAGCATTCCGGAGGGATCCCCAGCATCCAGGACCGGGAGACGGTGCTGAAAGTGATCTGAATATACCCAAAAACCGAAACGCGGGATTATTAAATTTTCCCAGGCCTCTTGACTTCTGGCCGGTTTTTCCGTAAAGTTAAAGCAGTGATTTGCGGAGCTTCATTCCGCTGAAAAAGAGAAGGAAGTGTTCCAATGAAACGGATGATTTGCGCCCTGCTGGCGTTTGTCTTGCTTTTGGGCCTTGCCGGCTGTAAAAAAGACAGGGGGAACCAGCTGGAAGAATCTCAGATGACCCTGGAGGCCGAGACCACCGAGGAAACGACGGAAGAGACCACAGAAGAGATGACAGAAGAAACTGTGGAGGAAACCGAAACCACAGAGGAAACCGAGGCTACGGTAGCCCCCTGCGCGGAGCACACCTGGGGCGAGTGGGTCCGGTGGGAGAAGCCCTCCACCACCACCGAGGGCAAGCGGGTCCGCACCTGTGTGGTCTGCGGGGAAGAGGACGTAGAGATCGAGCCCACTCTGCCAAAGACTACCAACCATACCCACAAATATAAGGTAGAAAAATCCACCGCTACCTGCCTGGAAGACGGCTGGGCTTATTACTACTGTAGCTGCGGGGACTGGTATGAGGTGCCCCTGAGGGCCACCGGCCACAAGTGGGGAAGCTGGAAATTCACCAAGATCCCCACCAATACCGCCAAGGGCCTGAAGGTCCGCATCTGCGAGAGCTGCAAGGCCCAGGAGGAGGAGCAGACCCCGTCCTTCCGGGAGCATACCCACAAATATTATGAATTCAAAAATGAGCCTACCTGTACCAAAACTGGAGCGAAAGGAGAGCTGTGCAGTGTCTGCGGCTACAGCAATCCGGATGCCCGTGTGACCATCCCTGCGCTTGGGCACAAGTGGAAGACCAAGGAAGTTGTAAAACCCACCTGCACAAAAGGCGGCTACACTGTGAGGAAATGCTCCCGCTGCAAAATCGAAGAAAAAATTGACAAGGTGCCAGCCAACGACCATACGTTCATTTGGAAAATCACCCAGGAGCCAACCTGTGAAGAAAAGGGCGCCGAAGAAGAAGTGTGCAACGTCTGCCACAAGAAAGGGGCGTCCCGTGAGGTGGATCCATTGGGACATGACTGGAGTGATTGGACGGATAACGGGACCCAGGAGATCCGCACCTGCAGCCGCTGTGGGAAGACGGAAACACGGGATATCGCCGAGACCACCGTTGAGACCACCGAGAAGGATCCTAACGAGACTGCCGGAGAGAATACCGGGGAAGACACCGGCGAGAATACCGGGGAAGACACCGGCGAGAACACCGGGGAAGATACCGGCGAGAACACCGGAGAATAAGCCGAAACAAACAGCCTGCCGTGAAGCGCTTCACGGCAGGCTGTTTTTGGCTATCCGGGCTCAGACGACTTCCTCTGAGTCCCGCTTTTTGGTCAGGTTCCGCAGGTGGAAATAGACGGTGTGGCTGGAGATGTTCAGGGCCTCGGCCACCTGATCGATGGCGCTTTTCAGCTCGAAAACATGCCAGTTGTAGAGCAGGCGGATAATCTCCTTGTTGCGCATGGAGGGAAGAACCGAAGTGTTGGAGAAGACGGCGTTTTTTGCCTCTGCCAGCTTCTGGGAGACGGCGTCGGAGGAATTTTCGGCGAAGTGCTCCGCCGTAAATACGGAGCTGGTCTGGGGAAGGATACCGGTGACGAAATCCAGAATAGGAGTGGCGAGGTAGAGATTGATGCAGAGCAGACCGATGACCCGGTCATGCTGCCCGCGGATGGCGATGGTGGTGGACTTCATGGGCTCTCCGTTGTGATTTTTGCAGAAATACACCCGATGATCCGATTCACCCGCTTGCTCCTCCAGCTTTTCCAGCATGCTCAGGGCCAGATCCGTAATGGGGGAGCCTTCCGAGCGGCCCGTATGGAAGCCGTTCATGATCTTGATCACGGAGTGATCCAGGTTTTCCAGACTGTGCAGCGTGATTTCGTAGCTGGGGCCAAGATAAGCGGCCAGGCCCTCTACAACGGGAATGTAACTGTTCAGAATCAACCGTTCCTCTTTGACAAAAGAAATCTCTTTTACCATATAGCACCTATCCTATAACTTTCAAGATAGAGCGTCTCCATAGACCCAGGCGGTATGGAGAAACGCCCTTGTTTCTCGTTTAGAATAACATATTTTTCCCTGTGACGCCATAGGAAAGAGAAAAAAATTTCTGTTTTCCGGCGTAGGATGGCTCCCGGAAGACCGGGAGCCTTTGCGTCAATGCAGTCCTTTTTCTTCCATCAGCATCCGGATGCCCTTTTCCAGACGGTTCAGTCCTTCCTCCAGAATGCCCCGGCTGGTGGCGAAACAGATGCGGATATAGCCCTCACTGCCCTGGCCGAAGAACTTCTCTCCTCCGGAGACCAGTGCCAGCTTGACCTTCTGCTTCATATAGTCCGTGAAGTCCTCGCTCTTCATGCCGAAGGCCCGGATGTCCACATACAGCAGGTAGGTGGCCCGGGGCGCATAGGCCTTCACAAGGGGCATATGCTTCAGCCGGTCCACGGCGTAGTCCCGGTTGCCCTTCAGGTGCACCAGGAAGGCATCCACCCAGTCATAGTTGTGCATACAGGCGGTGCCGGCAATCTGGGACAGGGAGCTGATACCTCCGGCGGTGCTCATGACATCGGACTTCTCCACCATGCCCTCGAAGAGTGCCGGATCCGTCGTATAGACGCAGCCGATGCGCATACCGGCGATACCGAAGCTCTTGGACCAGCCAAAGACGCTCATGACCCGGCGGCAGCGCTCATTGCCCAGCAGATAGATGCTGTTGAAGGGAGCCTCGGGGAAGATGATATCAGACCAGATCTCATCGTTCATGATATAGAGGTTGTACTTTTCGCACAGCGCCATAATGTGCTCCAGGTCCTCTTTCCGGTAGGAGACGCCGTAGGGGTTGTGGGGGTTGCACAGGCCGATCATTCTGGTCCTGGGGGTGATGTAGCTTTCCAGGTCCGACAGGTCGATCCAGCCGTCCTTCAGCTTGGCGGGGAAGAGGACCACCTTTCCCCCGGCAGCCAGGCAGGACTCCCGGAACAGGTAGTCCACGGGATCAAAGACGATCATTTCGTCTCCGGGGGCAAGCACCGTCCTGGCAATGACATACATGCCCCGGGCCGCGCTGTCAATGGGCAGGATCAGCTCAGGGTCGATGATCTCCCCCTTGCGTGCCTTCAGCCCATCGGAAATGGCCTGCTTGAATTCCGGCAGACCCAGCTTGGGGGTGTAGGAAAAATATCCGCCGTTGATGTAATCGATCATGGCCTGGCGGACAGGCTCTGCCACAGGAAAGTCCGGGTCTGCCGCCGTCAGGGGGATGACACCGTCGTCTACCTCGGCCCAGCGGTAATTGTAGGCCCGCTGCTTCAGCACATTCAGCCGAACGTTGCTGTCGTCAAACAGTCCCATCTCAGCCCTCCTCGACGAAGGCAATGGCCTCCACCTCGCACAGAACACCCTTGGGCAGAGTCTTCACGGCCACGCAGGACCGGGCGGGAGCGCTGACAAAGTACTTCTCATAGACGCTGTTGAAGGTGGGGAAATCGGCCATGTCCGCCAGGAAGCAGGTGGTCTTTACCACGTTTTCAAAGGAAGAGCCGGCGGCCTCCAGCACAGCACCCACATTCTTGCAGGACTGCTCGGCCTGGGTGGCGATGGTGTCCCCGGCAGCCGCGCCGGTGGCGGGATCTACGGGGATCTGACCGGAGGTGAAGACCAGATTTCCCAGCTTCATACCCTGGGAGTAGGGGCCGATGGCGGCAGGGGCTTTTTCGGTATAGATCTTGTTCATGTTCTGTTCCTCCAAAATTGATGTATTTTTGTAATCTTAGGATTGGGGATAGGGGTTACTCCATATCCAGGTGGCAGGCCACCTGGGTTCCGTCTGCCATGGTTTTCAGGCAGGGCTTTTCCTGCTTGCAGATGTCCATGCAGTAGCGGCAGCGGGGATGGAAGGGGCAGCCGCTGGGGGGATTGACAGGGCTGGGAATATCGCCGGTGAGAATGATCCGTTGGCTCTTTCCCTGCTCTTTGATGTTGGGGATGGCGGAGAGCAGGGCCTGGGTATAAGGATGGCGGCGCTTTTCGTAGATGGCCTCTTTGGTGCCGATCTCTACCACGTTGCCAAGATACATGACCATGACCCGGTCACAGAAATGCTTGATGATCCGCAGGTCGTGGGAGATGAACATATAGGACAGGTCGTACTGCTCCTTGATGTCCTGCATCAGATTGATGACCTGGGCCTGGATGGATACGTCCAGGGCGGACACAGGCTCATCACAGACCACAAACTGGGGGTGCAGGGCAATGGCCCGGGCAATGCCTACCCGCTGCCGCTGGCCGCCGGAGAACTCGTGGGGGTAGCGGTAGACGTGCTCCGGCCGCAGGCCGACCCGGTACACCAGTTGGCTGACCTCGGTAAAGATCTGCTCCCGGCTCATCTCCGGGTGATGGATCTGGAAGGGCTCTGCCAGGATCTGGTAAACGGTCTTTCTGGGGTCCAGAGAGGCGTAGGGATCCTGGAAGATGATCTGCATCTGGCTGCGGATGGCGCGCATATCCTTGCGGCTCAGGGTGGTCAGCTCTGTGCCCTGGAAGGTGACAGAGCCGGAAGTGGGCTCGATCAGGTTCAGCACCAGCCGCCCGGTGGTGGACTTGCCGCAGCCGGACTCGCCCACCACACCCAGGGTCTCGCCCCGGAAAATCTGGAAGGAAACATCGTCTACGGCCTTGACGGGCTTGTCCTTGTCCCCGGTGGGGAAATATTTCTTTAAGTTTTTGGCATCTACCAATACTTCTCTCATGCCTCAAACCTCCTGCATCGGACCTGCCTGCCGTCGGGAAGGGTGGTCAAATTGATTCTATGGGCTTCGCACTCCGGGCAGCAGAACTGGCACCGGGGGGCGAACCGACAGCCGCTGGGCATATCGTACAGGCTGGGCACCAGGCCCTCCAGCGTACGAAGACGGGAAACATGGTCGTTGATATCCGGGATGGAATTCATCAGACCAATGGTATAGGGGTGCTTGGGATCGTCGAAGAGAGCCCGGGTGGGGGCCTTTTCCACGATGTCTCCGGCGTACATCACCGCCACCTCGTCGGCCATTTCGGCAATGACACCCAGGTCGTGGGTGATGATGATAATGGACATATGGAGCTTTTCCTGCAGGTCTTTCAGAAGCTGCAGGATCTGGGCCTGAATGGTCACATCCAGGGCCGTGGTGGGCTCGTCGGCAATCAGCAGCTCCGGATCTCCGGACAGGGCCATAGCGATCATGACCCGCTGGCGCATACCGCCGGAAAGCTGGTGGGGGTATTCGTCCACCCGCTTCCCCGCCTCGGGAATGCCAACCAGCTCCAGCAGCTCAATGGCCCGGTCCCGGGCGGCCTTTTTGTCCAGGCCCTTGTGGAGCTTCAGGGACTCCGCAATCTGGTCCCCGATGGTAAATACCGGGTTCAGGGAGGTCATGGGCTCCTGGAAAATCATGGAGATCCGGTTGCCCCGGAGCTTACGCATTTCCTTTTCGGGCAGAGTCAAAAGGTCCTGGCCGTCAAAGACGATGCTGCCGCCCTCGTTCCGGCCGGTGGCAGGGTCCACCAGACGCATGATAGACAGGCTGGTGACGCTTTTGCCGCAGCCGGATTCACCCACAATGCCCAATGTCTTTCCCTTGTCCAGGGAAAAGGTGACGCCGTCCACCGCTTTGGCAACACCGGAATCGGTGTAGAAATAGGTTTTCAGGTCTTTTACTTCCAACAAACTCATGGGACGCCTCCTTATCCGATGTGGATCTCGTATGGGGTATGAGACAGGTTCTCCATGCCGGACTGGGTCACCAGCACGTCGTCCTCAAGACGGACACCGCAGTCGCCGGGGAAATAGAGCCCAGGCTCCACGGTGAAGATCATGCCGGGGCGCAGGACGGTCTCCCGGCCGATCTGGACCCGGGGGCACTCATGGATCTGCAGGCCAATGCCGTGGCCCAGGCCCCGCAGGGCATAGCTGTCCAGATTCTCCCGGAAGAAGGGTACCCGGTGGGCATCCTCCACTACCTTGGAGCTGACACCGGGGCCGATTTTCTCAAACGCACACTGCTGGGATTCCCGGACCAGATTGAAAATGCGCATATGCTCCGGGGATACATCACCGAAAAGCAGGGTCCGGGTCATGTCGGAGCAGTAGCCATCCTTCATGACGCCGAAATCCACCACCACCATGTCTCCGTTTTCGATTTTCTTCTCCGTGGGGAAGGCATGGGCCAGAGCCCCCCGGGGGCCGGAGCCTACGATGGTGCCGAAGCTCATGGCCTCAGCGCCCTCTTTGGATACCAGGTAGTGGAGCTCATCGGCAACGTCCTTTTCGGTCATGCCGATCTTCAGCCGGGGCAGGAGCTTGTCAAAGCCCGCCTCAGCCGCGGCAATGGCGGCCTTGGTGCAGGCAATCTCTCCCGCGTCCTTGACCATGCGCTGCTCCAGGAAGTATTCCTGCTCATAGTGCAGCGGCATATCTCCCAGCTGCTCCTTCAGAGGCAGGTATTCATCCAGGGTCAGGCTGCTCTCCAGCACCAGGGCGGTGATGCCCATGGCTTTGACGGTTTTCGCCACGGTGCCCAGCCGGTCGTAGAGATACTCAATGACCTGGCAGTCCTTTGTGGTCTGCTGCTGGGCCTGGGCGGTGTAGCGGGGGTCGGTGATGAGCTTTGCCTCGGTGTCTGTGACGATGAGGTAGCCGTTGCTGCCGGTGAAGCCGCAGTAGTACCGGCGATTTTCATAGGAGGTAAAGAGCGCACCGTCCAGGCCCTTGTCCGTCAGGTATTTCCGGACCCCGGCCAGGCGGCTGCGATAGGTTTCTTCTAGGTTCATATGACTTCCTCCTTACTTTTTCTGCTTGGCATCGAAGGCATCCCGAAGTCCGTCACCGATGAAGTTGATGCTCAGCACGGCCAGCAGGATGCAGGCACCTGCCGGCACCCACTGCCAGGGGCGGCCGGTAAGGGTGGCCAGATTGTTGGCGCTCATAAGCATATTGCCCCAGGAGGCCGTAGGCAGCTGAACACCGACGCCCAAGTAGGACAGGGAGGCCTCCGTCAGGATGGCGTGGGCCATCTGCATGGTGCCCTCTACAATGATGGGGGCCATGACATTGGGAATGACGTGGGAGAAGATGATCCGGGAGTCCGTAGCACCCAGGGACACGGCGGCCTGGACATATTCCATTTCCCGGACCCGGAGGATCTCACCCCGGACCAGACGGGCGGTGGCGGTCCAGTTGCACAGGCCCATGATTACCATGATGTTGTAGATACTGGGCTTTAGAATGGTGGAGATGATGATGATCAGAAACAGCACCGGGAAGCAGTTGACCACGTCCACAATACGCATGATCACGCTGTCCAGCCAGCCGCCGAAATAGCCGGAGACGGCACCCAGCAGCACGCCCACCACCAGGGAGATGCCTACGGAGACGATGCCCACGCTCATAGAGACCCGGGCACCGTAAATCAGACGGCTGAGTTCATCCCGTCCCACGTTGTCCGTGCCCAGAATGGTGCCGCTGGCGGAAGGGGACATATCCTTCATGACCTTGCCCTCAGGGGTCTCCAGGATCATATAGGGGTCATTCTGCACCAGCACCGGGGCAAAAATGGCGGCCAGGACCATGAGCAGTATGACGCACAGACCAATGACGGCCAGCTTGTTTTTCCGGAAGCGCTTCCAGCCGTCGCTTTTGAACAGGCTGATTTTTTTCTTTTTATATACCGTTGCGTTTGCCATAGAAACACCTCAATAGCGAATCCGCGGATCGACCACGGAGTATAGGATATCCGCCAGCAGGTTGCCCAACAGCACCAGCACCGCGGTAAACAGGGTCAGACCCATCAGGACCTGGTAGTCCCGGTTGTTGATGGCATCCACGCCCAGCAGACCCATGCCGGGCCAGCCGAAGACCTTTTCCGTAATGTAAGCGCCGCCGAACAGGTTGGGAATGGAGGCACCGAAGATGGTGACCACGGGGATCAGGGAGTTTTTCAGAGCGTGACGGAAGACCACTACTTTTTCGGACAGGCCCTTGGCCCGGGCGGTACGGATGTAGTCCTGGGACAGGGTTTCGATCATGCTGGAGCGGACGAACCGCATCACCGTGGACAGATTGGCCAGGGACATGGCCATGGCGGGCATGATCAGGTATTTGGCCTTGTGCCAGAACAGGGCCCAGCCGGTGCCGCGGAAGGTGGCGGAGCCAAAGCCGGAGGTGGGCAGCCAGCGCAGCTTCAGGGCGAAGATATAGATCAGGCCCATGCCGAAGAAGAAGCTGGGAATGGAGATGCCGAAGAAGGAGAATACGGTCAGGCCGTAGTCACCCTTGGAATACTTGTGGGTGGCGGAGTAGACACCCAGAGGAATGCCGATGATGTAGCTCAGCAGGAAGGAGGTCACGGTCAGCAGCAGCGTGGCGGGCAGACGCTCCAGGATCATGTCCAGAACCGCCTGGCCATTGTAGGTGCTGTAGCCGAAGTTGCCATGGACCAGCTCCTTGAGCCAGTTCCAATACTGCACGATGATGGGCTTGTTGAGCCCCAGCTTCTCCTGAGCCCGGAGCAGAGCCTCGGGACTGGACCGAGGGCTGAGCATACCGCCCAGGGGGCCGCCGGGAGCCATCTTCATAATGAAGAAGGTGAGAATGGTGATGCCGAAAATCACGGGGATCGCCTGCAGCAGACGCTTCCGAACATATTTATTCATGAGCGTTCCTCACTTGGTCTGCTCCCGCAGGGCGGGAATAAAGGTATCCGAGCTGACACAGACAAAGTCTGTCTCTCCCAGGGCATGGAGGAAGGTCTCGTATTTGCCCATGGTCAGACCGTCGCACAGAGGCACCTCTTCGGAGTAGTCGAAGGCAATGGTCTTGTGAGGCAGCTCCCGGACCAGGGCTGCCAGGTCCGGATAAAATTCCTGGTAGTGGATCACCTTGTCGAACATGCCGGATTCTTCCACGTCCTGGGCATCGATGACGGAGGCCATAGCCAGCTTGTCTCCCCGGGAGGTGAAGGCGTAGGCGCTGGAGCCTACGGTGTCTACACCGAAGCAGGTGCCGGGGATGGGGTCCGCGCCCTCGCCGGTGATGATCAGATACAGATCAATGCCCAGATCCTTCATCCTGGCGATCATATTGTCCATAAATTGAATGTTCTTTGTGTAATCGTTCATGATAAAACCTCCCCATTGTCCACGGAAGCAATGGCTCCGGGACAGCCGCAATTGTTGCAAATGATTTCGTCCAGAACCCGGCAGCCAAACCGGAAGGAGTCTTCCAGAATGCTTTCGTCGTTCCCGTGGACCTTCGGCAGGATCACATCGAAGGAATCCCCCATAGTCAGAGGGGACAGCCCGTAAACCATGGCCCTGCCTCCGGTGAAGAACCGGCCGTCTGTCCGGCCCAGGGCCAGCATGGGCAGCACGCCGCCGTCAAAGCCGAAGCGGGTACAGCTGCGCTGGATCTGGCAGATCAGCTCTTGCAGGCGGGAGTTGTCGAAGCTGCTTTCAAAGCCGTCTTCATAGCTCTCAACCGCGTAGCTGACCTGGCAGTCCTCCAGGACCCGGTCCAGGAAGGCGGTGATTTCCACCGGAGGGCTGTAGGGCAGCACCTTGAATTCCAGCAGGGCCTCCACCTGGGCCGGGATCACGTTGCTCCGCTCTCCCAGCAGGAAGGAACGCATGGAGATGCTGTTCTGCCCCGCGTAGCCGAAGATATCCGCCCCCACGGGATTGTCCCATTCCCGGCTGCCCACAATGGCGGCCTGGGTGTCCTGGGTCCGGTGGGAGCCGCACTGCAGCTCCTCCTCCCGGGAAAAGATGTTTTTCAGGGCCTTGGCCATTTTCAGCATGGCCTGGTCAGCGCCGGGAGCGCTGGCGTGGCCGCCGGTGCCTGTGGCTGTCAAGCGGACCTTGCACACCGCTTTTTCACCAACGGTGAGCATCATATAGTTTTTGCCGTTGATCCGCAGGGGAAAGCCGCCGCCCTCGTTGATGACCATGCCCCTTTGGAAGAGCTCCGGCTCTGCCTGGCGGACATAACCCATGCCGTAGGCGCTGCCCTGCTCCTCGTCAATGGTGGCGAGAAAGTATACGTCTCTGTTTAGCTCTGCCTCCTGCCCTGCCAAGTGAAGGAAGGCATAGAGCTCCATGACGGTCAGGTGCTTGGTATCCAGGGTGCCCCGGGCCCAGATGCGGCCATCCTCGCAGTCGGCGGAGAACAGGCCGTGGGTCCATTTCTCCGGGTCTCCCGACACCACATCGATGTGGGAGATCAGGATCATAGGATCCTCTGTGGGGTTGACCGCTGTGAGCTTAGCCAGCAGGTTGGGCCGCTTGGGGTCCCGACAGATCCGGCGGTGGGCAATGCCGAACCGGTCCAGAATGCCTTCCAGATAGGCGCAGGCCTGCTCTTCTCCGGCAGTCGCGGTAACGGATGGGATCCGCAGCAGCTCCAAGAAGCTTTGCCGGGCTTCTTGCTCGGTGAATTTCATGTTAGTTTTCCTCCGCCGTGCGGTAGGGGATCTCAATCAGGGCGGTCTGCCGCTTGCTGATGAGCTCACAGCCGTTGTCGGTGATCAGCACATTGTCCTCAATGATGGCGCTGGCCTTGCTGCGGTCCTGCAGCACCGTAGGCTCCAGGGCGTAGATCTCATTTTTGCGGATGCGCTGCTCCGAGGCCCGCTTGCCGGGCTTGCCCAGCAGGGTGCCGCCGTCGTGGACCTCCAGGCCCACCTGGTGGCCGGTGGAGTGGAAGAATTCGGGATAGCCGTGGGAGAGGATGGTGGAGCGGCCCACATGGTCCACCTCGCAGCCCTTGACGCCGGGCTTGATCATGGCCATGCAGTTGCCCACTGCCTCAATGGCGGCGTTGGCCACATCCTGGATCTCCTGGGGGGCGTGGGCCTCTCCGGGCTTCAGGAAGTACAAGGTCCGGGCAATGTCGGAGGTGTAGCCATAGTAGCGGATGGAGAAATCGATGACCAGCACGTCCCCGGCCTCAATTTTGTTGATGTCATTGGGGCCCCGGTGGGACATGCCGCCCTTGGGCATCAGCACCAGGGGAGGCTCCTCCGGGTCGGCGTAGCCGGTGCCGACGCCCCGCTTGGCGCACTCTTCCAGCATCATATTGGCAACGCCCACCTCGGTCATGCCAACATGGATGCGCTTGAAGAGGGCATCGTAAATGTCGGTGGTGATGACGCTGCATTCCTTCATGATCTGGATCTCCATGGGGGTCTTCACCGCCCGCAACTCCTCCAGCATTTCGTAGGAGCTGCACCAGACCTGGGCCATGGTCTCGGCACCGATGGCCTTTTCCAGCTTTTTGAACAGGCCCATGCTCAAGCCGTCGCAGCGTCCGTCGTCCGTAGAAATATTCAGGGCCAGCTTCTTCGGGGGGATCTCCTCAAAAATGGCTTTGAACTGCGTCATAAGCTCTGCCTGAGGAGCTTCCACCACCTGGGTATACATCTGAGATTCCCGGTACTTGGCGGCGTCCTCCGGCTGCGCCAGGGCGATCCGCTGGCCGGAGGCGGTGAGAACGAAGAGCACCTCGTTCTTGGTATCGGTGTTGAACATCAGTTCCAGAGCGGTATCCCGCTTGCCTCTGGCGTAAATGACCCACATATCGATCCCGTACTGGTTCATCAGCTCCTTGGCCCGGGCCATTTTCTCTTTTGCGACAACATTGCGGTCAATCATTTTTTTATTTCCTCCTTGACAGCATATACGGCCGCCCGGCTCAGTACGTCGGTACCCAGACGGACGGAATCCTTGTGAATACGTTCGTTGACACCGTGGACCATGGTCACGGCGGTGTCGAAGGTCATGTCCCACAGATATACGGGACTGTAGCCATAAACCCGGGCACCCAGACCGGTCAGGAAGCGGCCGTCGCTGGAGCCCATGGAGACGAAGGGAAGGATCTGGGCCTTGGGATCCCCCAAGGCCTCTTGGGTGGCCCGTTCCAGCTGGCCCAGCAGAACGCTCTCCGGGTTGGCCTCGTAGCCCTGGCTGAGGGAGAGGATCTCGTAGTCGCAGTCCCATTTTTGGGCCAGCTTTTCCAGGACCCCTTCCAGGTAGTCCCGGCCATAGCCGGGCAGAAGCCGGACATCGCAGGTGACCTGGACGGTATTGACATTTTTGCCGGAGACCATGGTGACGGTCATGGTGTTGTGCTTCATGGCAAGAAGGATCTTTTCCATCATGGGAGAAAGGGCCGCTCCCGCTAATCTTTCCTCAAAGGCCTTGACGGTTTCCAATGTCCGCTCCTCCAATACGGTGGAGCCGATGTCCTCTGCCAGAGCCATGGCCCGGGCCATACCGTCGCCGCTGCCGAAGAAGGGGCCCTTGGCCTTCCGGGCCTTTACGGTGAAGCGCACCGTGCCGCAGCCCTTCTGACCGGATTCACAGAGATAGAAGAGCTTTCCTCCCGCCAGAATGGGAAAGCCACCGCCCTCGCTGATGACATCGCTGGAACGCAGAATGTCCTCTCCCCGGAGAGTTTCTCCCTCCAGGGTGACGCTGCCCTTCAAAAAGGCCTGAAGCCCGTAGGTGCTGCCGCTCTCCTCGTCGCAGGTTGCCAGGAAGTATACGTCCCGGCAGCGGCCAGGCGTTTTGGCCAGAGCCTCATAGGCGCACAGCTCCATGGCAGTCAGCTGCTTGGTGTCCACGGCTCCCCGGCCATAGATGAAGCCCTTTTCGTCCTCGTAGGCATCAAAGGGCGGGTGGAGCCATTGGCTGGGATCCGCCGCGACCACGTCTGTGTGGCTCAGGAGCACCAGAGGCGGCAGGGTGATTTCTCCGTCTGCCTTCAGCCGGGAAACCAGGTTGCCCCGGCCTGGGGCGGTTTCCTGCCGGGCAAAGGGAAGCTGGGCCTTTGCCAGCTTCCTCTCCAGGCAGTCCAGCAGGGCTGCCTCCGCTCCCGGCGGGTTCGTTGTATTGATGCGTATCAGTTCCTTTAGAAGCTCTACAGGATCTTCCATAGAAGCCACCTCTTTCGTCAAAGTCTTTCCCTGGGAACAGGCGGCTTGTCCTGCTCTCAGGGAAGGCCTTTGAAAAAGCACAGGGAGCCCAACGCCGGGCCGGGCTCCCTGTGCTTTTGATCAGTCAGTTACGTTCCACTTTTCGATTTGGAAGGTGATGCCCCGGAAGTCGCAGGTGAAGTCCTGGACCCGGCTGCCAACACCGGCCACGCCGGTGGTGCCGTACATGGGGATCCAGTACAGATCATCGGACTCGACCTTGGCGATCTGGTGGTAGATGTCTGCCCGCTCCTCAGGATCGGTGGCCAGCAGGGACTGGTTAAACAGCTCATCGATCTTGGGATTGCTGTAGTGGCCGAAGTTCCAGGAACCGGCACCGGTGCTGGTGGAGAGGTAGGCATTGTACTCGTTGGGGTCCACTTCTACACCGAAGCCCAGGGTGTACATCATGTAGGAGTCGCCGGTGGTTTCAGCGTTGCCGCTGTCGGGCAGCAGCTTGGTGAAGGCCAGAGTGGAGAAGTCCTGAGTGATGACTTCCATCTCTACGCCGATGTCCTTCCACTGCTGCTGCAGCATGGTGGCAACGGCTTCGCCGGTGGAGGAGGTGGACATATCATAGACCACATGGAGCCGCTTGCCGTCCTTCTGGAAGTAGCCGTCGGAGCCCATGGTGTAACCGGCTTCCTCCAGCAGAGACTTGGACAGGTCGGGGTTGTACTCATAGACGGTTACATTGTCGGTGTGGGACCAGTGGATGGCGGGGAAGATGTCCTCGCAGGGGTAGGCCATGCCGTCACCGAAGACGGTGTCCACGATCTTCTGCTTGTCGATGCCGTGGGCCAGGGCCTGACGGACACGGATATCGGAAACCACATCGTTGAGCAGGTTGAAGCCAATGTAGGATACGGTCATCTGCGCGTAGGTGAAGATGTTTACGTTGGGGGCGGCCTCTACGTTCTGCACCTCGGCGGTGGGCACGTTGTACATCACGTCGATCTCGCCGTTCAGCAGGGCGGCAGTCAGGGTGGTCTCATCGCCGAAGAGGACGGTCACTTCCTGAATAGAGGGCTTCTCGCCGAAGTAATCCTCATTGCGTTCCAGCCGGATGTACTGACCGGCCTTCCACTCTACAAACTTGTACTTGCCGGTGCCGATGGGGGCCCGGTTGAAGGAATCGTTGGCCCAGTCGGCAGGGCTCTCGGAGCTCAGAATGTGCTCCGGCAGAATGGCGGTGTACATATTGGCCATGAAGGCAGCGTTGGGGGCCTTCAGGGTGATCTCCACGGTGTAGTCGTCCACCTTTTTCAGGCCGGAAACTTCCGTGGCGGTGCCAGCCTGGACCTCGGCAGCGCCTACAATGTCCATGACCCGGCCTTCGTTGCCGCCTACGTAGTCGGGGTTCGCCAGGCTGGTCAGGGTGAAGACCACATCATCGGCGGTGAAGGGCTCGCCGTCGTGCCACTTTACATCCTTGCGCAGGTGGAAGGTGTAGACGGTGCCGTCATCGGAGATGTCCCAGCTCTCAGCCAGATCGGGCTCGTAGTTCAAAGAAGCATCGGGCTTGACCAGGAAGCTGTAGATCAGATTCTGCACGTTGCTGTCCGGGGTCCGGGGATACTGGGTGGGGTTCAGGTTGGCAACCTCAGAGGTCTGGCCGATGACAACGTAGCCATTGCCGGCCCCAGTGGTGCTGTCTCCTGTGCTTCCGGCAGTGGTGGCTGCGGGAGCGGAGCTGCTTCCGCAGGCAGCCATGGAAAGGACCATGGCCAGAGCCAGGAGGAGTGACAACATTCTTACCATTTTTTTCATTTTTCTTGTACCTCCTTGTATTCTCTCGGCGCTATTCGGAGAAAAAGCGCCGCCTGTCAAGCAGCTCATCCAACCGGCAACCTTCACCGTGATCTATTCCGCTTAACAATATTTGAATTATAGCGAAGCGTCCGCCGTTTGTCAACAACTGGCCATGGCTGAAAGAACAAATTCAATGTTATTTACAATTTGTGACATGATTTTCTGTCTAATATAATCATTTTGACGAAAGCAGGTAAGCACGCTGAAAGGATATGCCTCAAAACACTAAAAATATGTTCAGCCGCAGGAAAACGGCTGAACCGATATGTGACATGAAAACGATGCCGGAATGATTTACTTACGAATTGGTAAGCGAAATGGGAAGGTGAGGAAATGGGAAAGCCCCCCGCTTTCGGTTTCCGAAAGCGGGGGGCACAATGGCTCTTATGATGATTATCCGTTCCAATACTGTGCGCCCCAATGGGCAAAGTCCCACTCCTCCATATAGGCATTGCACTCGTAGTCAATGTAGTAACGTGTTCCAAGGAGCCGGTGTACGGTAGCCGTTTACCGTCATTGTGTCAGGCATTATCCTGCTTCAACTGCTTCAGATTTTCCAAAACAAACGGACTGTTTCCGGCGATTTGCCCCAGCGTCGGACATCCATCCATCTGTCCGCAGTCGGCGCAGGTATCCAGCCCCTTTTCCCGGACGCAATTATGTACGAGGCAAAGCTTGTCGCAGAAGGGCGTTTTGGCGCCCTCTATGCGGCATCCGGTGCAGTTGATCATGTCCGGCGTGATCGTTACCCCGTTGAGCTTTGTCCAAAGCGCGGCGGTTTTCTCACGCAGAGGGTTGTCGTTTGTTATCGTTGCGATTCTGGCATCGCAGGCTTCGCAGTCCAGTCCGCAGCAGCCGATCCGTTGGCTTGTGTTTTTCATAGTTGCCTCCACAAGGTCTGAATTCATCTCTCGGTGGCGATCAGTACAGCTCTGCATGGCGATCCATCCGCACCGGATAGATTCAGAGGGGCCGCATTCAGGAAATAAACGCCTTCCGAAACCTCTGCCAAGCGGATCCCCTCAAGCAATACGACACCGGCTCCCAGCAGGATGCGGTGTACCTCCATCGGGGCATTTTCAGGGCCAACGGTTTGGGACTCGTTTCCAAGCAAGAACATATTTGAGGCAGCAAACACCTTGGCTGCTTCCGAAGAAACCTCTGTGTCTCCCTTAATAAGAATTCTCTTTACTGCCTCCGGGTTCTGCTTTTTCGCGTTTTCGAGTATTGCCGTGGCATCATCGGCAGAGACGATGCCATGATGCTGCGCAACATAAGCCAGTCCTACGAACGTATCCAAGCCTATGGAATCGACGGCTTTTCCGCCTTTGATAAAATGAAACGGCGCATCAATGTGTGTGCCATTATGTGCGCACATGCGAAAAGCCGTCAGGTTATACAAATCGCCTTTTTCCATGGAAGAGAGCAGCGCCTGCTTTTCGCCCTGCGGCAGAAGAATCGAGCGCACAAGGTATC
>OIYS01000682.1_pt1 | contig 21552 bp, 19 predicted proteins | sample 1588271 | NCBI WGS metagenome assembly OIYS01 (sample SAMN03283286) | human gut metagenome | biome: human-associated habitat; material: feces | host: Homo sapiens | place: Peru | collected 2012
CTAAAATAAGAGCAGCGTCTTTATTTCGTATAATTGCAGTTATCATATTTACATTCCTCCCATCGTCATAGGCTCGTCCTGATATAAAATGTCAAGCAGGCTTGTGTCGGTGTCATTGTAGATGAAGCCGCCGCAAACAAATTTGCCGTAAAATTTATCCGAGATATATTCTCCGAATCCCTCATAGTCGAAATAATCTTGCATTTCAAGATCAAGAATATATCTGTCCTCGGTTTCGGTAAAAAATCTTCCCACCTCGGCATAGCTTGTTGCTCCCTCAATGAAAGTAAAGCACCCGATATTCCTTGCCAGCCTTGTAAGCTGCTCGGCGTCCTCGGCTTCGGCATATTCCGCCACCGACCACAGCTTTTTCAGATCCATATCCGCCGTATTAACGGCGGCGGTCAGCCGGTTCAGTTCGTATACGCCTTCCTCGGAGGCGATCTCACGGAATCGCCCGAACCATTCGGGGCTGTCGGTATTGAAGTCCTCCAGCGTAATTTTCACCTCATCCGCTGTTGTGCCGAGCCTTGCAAACGCCTTGTCGATGGCTTCCTCCTCACAGGGAAAATACAGATATTCGGTTTTGCCGCCATACTCGGCCTTGGCAACGCAAAGCACCCTCGGATCATACAAATACGCTGGGAAGGTCTGTCCGTCATATGACCGTTGGAACGGCGTGTTTTCATCAATGAACAGCATTCCGTGTTCGGTAAATATGCCGTTGCCGGACTGTATCAGTTCCCGTCCGAGCTCTGCATATTTCGAATCGTCCGCATCGTCGGCAGGCACACAGCCGTTGACTGTCAGCAGATACTCTCTGCCGATCTTGCCCATGTCACCGATATCCCGAATCAGCGGATAGCGATTGAGATTAAAGCTCAAATTGATGAGGTCGGGCAGGGTGTCAAAGCCCTCTAATTTCATCGCCTCGTAGAACTGATATTCCTCATCGCCGAAAAAGCTGTCCATCCGTTTTCCGAGGTAGTTGACTTCATCGAGATTGACGAATCGGTCTTGCAGGAAGCCGAGTTCCTCGGGGAATATGACCTCGGACACATACAGTTCAAGGGGTGTGACATCCTCGGCATGGATTCTTTCGAGCGCCGCATTCATTTCCTTTTCGGTGCAGGGAAAGCGGAGATCGGTCTGACTGTTTCCGTATTTTATTTTCAGTTTAATCATGGCAAATCTCCTTGATGGCTGCGAGTCCGAAGCGGCGGATTGCCATAGCGTTGCAGATGGTGCGGAACAGCATAGGCGGAACGAGGTCGGCGTCCGACAGATCCGACACGGTAAGATGTTTTGTGCCGAGCGTCAAGTCCTTTGCCGCACAGTAGAAGGTGTAGGCTCGTTCGGTGCAATTATGGAGCTTAATGTTCTCAAAAAACACACAGCCGTTATTTATATGGTGCTTGCAGCAACTCCACAGCCTTTGGTCGGCAGTGAGCAGATACAACGCCGAAAGCAGTGCGTAATTCTCTCGGTGTACATTCTTTGCGGCAAGTGTAAATCTTGTCCGGTGCTTTTCATTAATATATGTCATGGGCTTTTCCTCGCTTTCTATATATTCGTTGAATCTCTTTCGGAAGGGCGGACATCGTATCTGCCGCATGGTTTCTGCAAGTATTTCCGTGGGTGTTGCAGCGGTTGTTGTGATGAATAGCTGTGCTTCGGTAAAACGGAAGCCCACGCCTCTCGGTGCAAAATTCGGAACGGTCATCATCAGCCGTTCCATGCGTCTGTCATGTGGATTATCTGAAAATATGGTCATTGTTTTTTCTCCTTGCTGTGAAATAAAAAAAGCCCTCCGGTTTTTGTGTAACCGAAGGGCGATTGATAATATTACATATTCTGTTGTGAAGCTGCCGACTGTTCAAAGGTCGGCGGCTCGGCTTCGAGGGAGGGGTATGCATCTTTGAGCTTTTCTTGGAGCTTATCCAGCTGCCGTTCCTGCCCATAGGTCAGCGTTTCGCAGTTGGCTTTGGTGAAGTCCACACAGCGATAAAGGTATGCCGATTCATTCTCACTGAACAGGCGGTCTTTGCTGATGAGACCGGAGCGCACGGCGAAAGCTTCCTTGACATATTCATAGTTCGGAGAATAATCTCCCCAGAACACCGAGTCGCCGTCTGCGTTTTGTTTCCAAGTACAGAACATAAAGCCGTTCTTTTCGTTGTAGGTTGCCGCCAATACGGTGTCTCCGAAGGCGGCAAGCTGTCTGTAATCGGAGACGCCGTCGGCTTTCATCTGCGGTGCGTGTTCGTAGAGCCCAACATATTCCCTTACCGTAGAGATCTCATCCTGAATATCTGGAATTTTACTGCGGTATTCATCGGATAGGTTTTTGTCGGCGTTGCTCAGGAATTGACCGTTGTATTTTATCCGGCAGAGGGGGATGTCGTCCGAGGACACCTCCAACCATCCGTTGCCGTCCATCTTGGTGTCGTACCGAGCCTTGAGCCGTTTGGCTAATTCTTTCTGTAGCATATCTGATTTCTCCTTTTTAGGGTAATAAAAAAGGCAGATAGATTTTTGCTTTCTATCTGCCTGTGTATCTGATATTTACTTTTCGGGAGTTCAAGTCTATCCACAAAGGGAAAACGGCGATTTTACATCTGCGTTTTGGTACAGAGAAAAATCGCCGTTTGGGTAGCAAAAAAGCCCGATATAATCGGGCTTTTCGCAGAAGACATCTTTTTTGTCTCCTCATTATGGCGGAGATGGAGAGATTCGAACTCTCGAACTCGTTTCCGAGTTACACGATTTCCAATCGTGCGCCCTCGACCGGACTAGGCGACATCTCCGTGCGATTTTGTCGCTGTTTTACAGCGACAAGATATATTATAATCGGTAAAACCTCAAAAATCAAGTGTTTTTTTCTGTTTTTCTTGAAAAAGGAAATTTTTTTTGCTAAAATAGGTACGGTGATTATATGCTAAAGCCCGAAGTATTGGCAAATCTCAAAGAAATAACACCCGAGGAAAGGGAAATTCTTTCGGGGCAGTCGGAAATTAACCGTAATATTTATATGCGCGGCGGCGGGAATACGGTAAACAGCCAAAAGCTGCTTGAGCTTGGTAAGCTTATAACCGTGAGAAAGCACACGCGTTTTATCGATTTCCCCGAGCACACGCACGACTATGTTGAGCTTGTGTATATGCTCTCGGGGCAGACAATACATATTGTAGATGGCAAAAAAATAGTATTAAAGCAGGGTGAGCTGCTTTTTTTGGGGCAAAATTCACGCCACGCAATAGAAAAAGCGGGGGAGAACGACATTGCGCTGAATTTCATTATCCTGCCGCAGTTTTTCGGCAGTACGCTTGCTTTGCTCGGCGATGAGGACACGCCGCTTAAAAGGTTTTTAATTGACTGCCTGTGCGGCGACGGCGATAACAACTATTATTTGCATTACAGGGTTTCGGATATTACGGAAATACAAAATTCGGTTGAAAATTTGCTGCTTACCGTTACGGGCAGCGCGCCTAACAAACGCAAGCTGGGGCAAATGACCATGGCGCTGCTTTTTATGCAGCTTATGGGCAGGACCGAAAATCTTGAAGTGAAATCAAGAAAAGACACCGACTTTTTAAAGATTTTAAATTACATAGAAACAAATTACGCTTCCGGCACGCTGGCGCAGGCGGCGGAGGGGCTGCATTACGACATAAGCCGAGTATCCCGCGAGATTCAAAGAAAAACAGGCAAGACCTACACAAGCCTTGTGCAGGAAAAAAGGCTTTCGCAGGCGGCTTTTCTGCTTAAAAACACCGGCAGGCGGGTTTCTGATATATCGGTCGCGGTGGGATATGAGAACGTAAGCTATTTCCACAGAATATTTGCCGAGCGCTACGGAGTATCGCCCAAAAAATACCGCGAAAACGCAAGGCTGCAAGAAAAGACACTTTTTCAGCAAAATAGGACATTTGATTTTTAAAACGATTGTGTTAAAATAAAAATCGGAGGTTAAAATTATGCAATATTTTTTGGCAGTTGATATAGGCGCCTCAAGCGGCAGGCACATTTTGGGCTGGCTGGAAGACGGAATGTTGAAACAGCTTGAAATTTACCGCTTTGAAAACGGTATGAAAAATGAAAACGGCTCGCTTGTGTGGGACACCGAGCACCTTGTAAGCGAGGTAAAGGCGGGGCTTAAAGCCTGCTTTGCTGCGGGCAAAATACCCGCGACGGTGGCTATTGACACCTGGGGCGTGGATTACGTTTTGCTTGATAAAGACAAAAAGGAAATTACGCCGAATTACGCTTACAGAGACAGCCGCACCGACGGCATTAAAGAGGAAATAGACAAAATTATTCCGCGCGCAGAGCTTTTCCGCCGTACGGGAATACAGCCGATAAACTTCAACACGGTTTATCAGCTTTACTGCGATAAAAAGTCGGGCAGGCTTGAAAACGCCGAGCATTTTTTAATGATTCCCGAGTACATATCCTACAGGCTTACGGGCGTTATGAAAAACGAATACACCAACGCCACAACGGGAGCGATAGTGGGCGCAGAGAGCCAAAAGCGCGATATCGAGCTTTTGGAGCTTTTGGGCATTAAAACCGATATTTTTGAACAGCTTTCCGTACCCGGCGACGTTGTGGGCAATTTCAGCGACGAAGTAAAAGCGGAGCTGGGCTTTGATTCCACCGTTATTTTCTGTCCCTCGCATGATACGGCTTCGGCAGTAGCCGCATGCCCCGTGGGGGATAACGGCGTATATATTTCTTCGGGCACATGGAGCCTTATAGGTACCGAGAACTTAAAGCCCATTTTAAGCGAGGACGCACTGGAAGGCGGCTTTACAAACGAGGGCGGCATTAACTACCGCTACCGTTTCCTTAAAAACTTTATGGGAATGTGGCTTTTCCAGAATATAAGGAAAAATCTTGATAAAAAGTATACATACGATGAAATGATGCACATGGCAGAAGAAAGCAATTTCCGCGGGCTTATAGACCCCAACGCCGCGGAATTTACCGCTCCCGAAAATATGGTTGAGGCTATAAGAAAATATCTGGGCATACCCGATTTGCCGATAGGTGACGTTTTGAGCTCGGTTTACCACTCGCTTGCAGCTTCCTACAAGGCGGCGGTGGAAACGGTTGAAAACGTGTGCGGCAAAAAAATTGAGCTTATAAACATAATAGGCGGCGGCAGTAAGGACGCATATTTAAACAGGCTCACAAAGGAGTACACGGGTAAAAAGGTGCTTGCAGGTCCTACCGAGGCTACAGCTATAGGCAACCTTATAGCGCAGATGATGTATTCGGATAAATCTCTCACGCTTGAAAAGGCGCGGGAAATTGTTAAAAAATCATTCAGTATAACGGAGGTTTAAAAAATGAGCAGATACCAAGACGCAAAAGAGATGTACGCAAAAATCGGTATTGATACCGATAAGGCAATCGAGACCCTTAAATCGGTGCCAGTGTCGCTGCACTGCTGGCAGGGCGACGACGTAAGGGGCTTTGACCAAAAGGTTGATTCGCTTTCGGGCGGAATACAGACCACGGGCAACTACCCTGGCAGAGCCACTACGCCCGAGGAGCTTATGGCGGATATTGACACCGTTTTAAAGCTTTGCCCCGGCACTAAAAAGCTTAATCTTCACGCCTGTTATGCTATTTTCGATGAGGAAAACGGCGGCTGGGTAGACAGGGATAAAATTGAGCCCAAGCACTTTAAAAAGTGGGTGGATTTCTGCAAGGAGCGCGGCCTCGGCTGCGACTTTAACCCCACGTTTTTCTCACACCCCATGTGCGACCCGCTCACCCTTGCAAGCCCGAATGAGAAGACCCGCAAATTTTGGATAGAACACGGCAAGGCTTGCATAAGAATTTCGCAGTACTTAGCGGAAGAGCTGGGCCAGCCCTGCGTTATGAATATATGGACGGGCGACGGCTTTAAGGATATTCCCGCCGACAGAATGGGTCCCCGCGTGCGTTACAGAGAGTCTATTGACGAGATACTCTCGGAGCCTTACGATTTCAATAAGGTTAAGCCATGCGTTGAGTCAAAGGTATTCGGCATAGGTGTTGAGGCTTATACCGTAGGCAGCGCCGAGTTCTCGCTCTCTTACGCCGCCGCAAATATGGGCAAGTGCATACCGCTTATGGATAACGGACACTACCACCCGACAGAGGTTGTATCGGATAAAATTCCCGCGCTGCTCGCTTTCTTCCCCGAAATTGCGCTGCACATTACAAGACCTATACGCTGGGACAGCGACCACGTTGTGCTGCTTGACGACGAGACAAAGGAAATATGCAAGGAAATCGTTCGCTGCGGCGGACTTGACGGCAGAGTTAAAATAGCGCTTGATTATTTTGACGCGTCAATTAACAGAATTTCCGCATGGACCGTAGGCTTCAGAAACGTTCAGAAAGCGTTGCTTTCGGCACTGCTCACACCCGATATGACCGAAATGCAGAACGAGAACCGCTGGACCGAGCTTATGGTGCGCGCTGAGGAGCTTAAAACAATGCCATTCGGCGATGTTTGGAACGAGTACTGCAAAAAATGCGGCGCACCTGCCGATGGCGAGTGGTTTGAAACCGTTGAAAAATATGAAAAAGACGTTATATCAAAGAGAGGTAACTGAAAATGAAGGACATTTTAACCGCACCGTTTGTTGAAGAAATGAAAAAGGTAACCGCCAATATGTACCGCCAGGGATGGGACGAAAGAAACGGCGGCAACATAAGCTATATGCTGGACGCGGAAACAGTAGGGGAGTACCTTGACCTGAACAATGTTATTCGCACTATTCCCACCGGCTTTGACGCGGCAGAGCTTAAAGGCAAGATTTTTATAGTAACGGGTACGGGCAAATACTTTAAAAACGTTACCGAAGACCCAGAAACAAACCTGGGAATTATACGCATAGCGGAAGACGGCACTACCGCCGAGCTGCTTTGGGGCTATAAGGACGGCGGCAAATTTACAAGCGAGCTGCCCGCGCACCTTATGAGCCACATTGCAAGGCTTAAGCAGAACCCCGAAAACAGGATAATTATGCACACGCACCCGACCTATACGCTTGCTATGACCCACGTTCATGAGCTTGACGATAAAAAGTTCACCCACACCATTTGGGAGATGTGCACCGAGTGCATAGTGGTTTTCCCCGACGGTATAGGCGTTCTGCCGTGGATGGTTTGCGGCAACAACGAGATAGGCATTGCCACCGCCGAAAAGATGAAGGACTACCGCCTTGTGGTATGGGGACTTCACGGAATTTACGGCGCGGGCAAGGATATGGACGAGACCTTCGGACTTATTGAAACCGTGGAAAAAGCTGCGCAGCTTTATATGCTCACGGCACACCTGCCGCACCTTAACACCATTCATGACGATGAATTAAAGGCGGTTGCCGACGCTTTCGGGCTTACATACAGAAAAGATTTTCTTGACCTTTAAAAAATCTTTTAAAAAAAGTCTTGACAAATCGCCCGAGCGGTGATATATTGTTAACAACAAGAGAAACCTGCGATTAAGAAGAGTAGCTTTTCCGAGCGTGTTTAGAGAGCGGTTGACGGTGGAAATACCGCGATGCGACGTTTAGTGAATGGACTTATGAGGGCGGCACGAAAGCATTTAGTGAGTAGCGGCCGACGGGAACCGTACCCGTTATCAATTCGGCTTACATAATGAGGTGTAAGAAATGAGCGGTCGGCACAGCCGGCAACTTGGGTGGTACCGCAGGATTACAAGTCTTGTCCCATATTTTATATGGGATAAGGCTTTTTTATTTTTCCGAGGAGGAATTAACTATGATATTATTAACAAAACGATGGCGCCGGCGTAATTTTTCTTAAAACCAAAAAAATAAAACTAAAAAATTAAAGGGAGAAATTCACCATGAAAAAAATATTTGCTATATTAACAATCGCCGTTTTAATGCTCAGCTTTGCAGGCTGCGGAAGTAAAAAAGAAACAAAAATTCCCGTTATAGGAATAAGCCAGTACGGCGAGCACGCATCATTGGATAACTGCCGTGAGGGCTTTTTGCAGGGTCTTAAAGAGGCGGGACTTGAAGAAAACAAGGACTTCACAATCGATTACCAGAACGCTTCGTTCGATAACTCAACCGCCACACAGATAGCGCAGAACTTTTCCTCTAAAAACGTTGCGCTTATGTGCGCAATAGCAACCCCCTCGGCTACCGCTTGCTTTGCCGCGGCAGAGGATAAGGATATACCCGTAGTGTTCAACGCGATTACCGACCCGAAGGAGGCAAAGCTTACCGAGGGCAATATTACCGGCGTTTCGGATAAGCTGCCCGTTGACCCGCAATTGGAGCTTATAAGAAAATTACAGCCCAATGCTAAAACGATAGGTATTATTTACACCACAAGCGAGCCGAACTCGGTATCAGCCATTGCCGAATATAAGGAAAAAGCAGGCAAATACGGCTTTGAAATAGTAGATATAGGCGTGGCAGATCAGGCTTCTGTTACACAGGCGGCGGATACGCTTATAAACAAAAAGGTCGATTGCATTACAAACCTTACCGATAACAACGTTGTAGGCGTTTTACCCTCGATTCTCGAAAAGACAAACGCCGCTAAAATTCCGGTATACGGCAGCGAAATTGAGCAGGTTAAAAAGGGCTGTGTAGCATCGGCCGGTATTGATTACATTGAGCTCGGTAAAATGGCTGGCAAGCAGGCTGCGACAATTTTAAAGGGCGAAAAGAAAGCAAGCGATATGCCCTACGAAACCGTTACCGAATACAGCACCTATATTAACTCTGACGCAACCTCGGCTATGGGCATTACCGTTCCGTCGGATATAGCCGAAAAGGCAATAGAGTGTAAATAATACTTTGTCGGAGAGAAAAAATGCTTGATTTAATTATAAGCACATTGACCCAAGGCTTTATATATGCAATGCTTTCCTACGGCATTTATATAACCTACAAAATACTTGATTTTCCCGATTTAACGGTAGACGGCAGCTTCCCTTTGGGGGCTGCCGTGACCGCGCTGTTGCTGGTTAAGGGCGTAAACCCATATTTAACACTTTTAGCAGCTTTAGCGGTAGGCGCCGCAGCGGGCTTTGTTACGGGGTTTATCCATGTCAGGCTTAAAGTTCGTGACCTGCTTGCGGGCATTATTACCATGACGGCGCTTTTCTCAGTCAACCTGCAAATTGCAGGCTCGAACCTTTCGGTTGCAAGAAGTATTGACACAATTTTCACCGCGGCGCCTACAATGGCGCTTTTCGGCTCGCTCACGCTTATTATGAGAAAGCTTATAGTATCGCTTATAATAATGCTTATATGCAAAATACTGCTCGATTTATATTTCAAAACCAAAAGCGGCTTTTTGCTCCGCGCGGTGGGGGATAACAGCGCGCTTGTAACCACCCTTGCTAAGGATATGGGCAGGGTTAAAATAATAGGTCTTGTAATATCAAACGCATTGGTAGCCCTTTCGGGCGCGGTGGTCTGCCATGAGCAGCGCTCTTTTTCGGCCATGATGGGAACAGGGCAAATGGTATTCGGCTTGGCGGCGGTAATTATAGGCACAACGCTTTTCAGAAAAATGAGCTTTGTAAAGGGCACTACGGCGGTAATCGCGGGCAGCGTAATTTACAAGGCGTGTATACAGATTGCAATAAGTCTCGGTCTGCCCGCAAACCTTTTAAAACTTATAACTGCGGCGCTTTTCCTTGTTATACTGGTTATAGGCAATTTCGAGAAAGGCTCGGTGAAAAAGAATGTTAGAGCTTAAACACGTTTCTAAAATATATAACCCCGGGCTTGTTACCGAAATGTGCCTTTTTGACGATTTCAACCTGACCGTAAAGGACGGCGAGTTTGTATCGGTTATAGGCAGCAACGGCAGCGGAAAGACCTCAATGCTCAATATTATATGCGGCAGTATTCCCGTAAACGGCGGGGAAGTGCTTATAAACGGCAAGTGCATAAACCGCCAAAAGGATTTTGAGCGCTACTCGCACATAGGCAGGGTATACCAAAACCCCGCAATGGGCAATTGCCCTAATATGACCATACTTGAAAATATGTCTCTTGCCGATAATAAGGGTAAGCCTTTCGGGCTTTCGTTCGCGCTTAATAAAAAGCGGTTTGAAAATTACAGGGAGCAACTTTCTTCCTTAGGACTGGGGCTTGAAGATAAGCTGCACGTTAAAATGGGGTCGCTTTCGGGCGGTCAAAGGCAGGCGGTATCGCTGCTTATGGCTACCATGACCCCGATAGATTTTCTTATTTTAGACGAGCATACAGCGGCGCTTGACCCTAAAACCGCCGAAATTATAATGGAGCTTACCGACAAGGTGGTAAAAGAAAAAAAGCTCACTGCCATAATGGTAACGCACAATCTGCGCTACGCGGTTGAATACGGCTCGCGGCTTTTAATGATGGATAAGGGTCATATAATTTTAGATAAATCGGGCTTTGATAAGAAAAACGCCTCGGTTGATGAAATTCTTGAAATATTCAACAGAATAAGTATTGAGTGCGGAAACTGAAATAATGCGGAATTAAACGGCTCCCATCTTTTTGACGATAGTCAAAAAGATGGGAGCCGTTTTTGTAACTGTGCAGCTTTTCCCAAAAATACCGCTAGGCATTTATTATTACTCGCCGTCAGTGGCGGCGGCTACGGTTTCGGGGTTGTCCATCCTATAAATTTTACCGAGACTTTCCTGCTTTTTAAGCGCGCCCGAAACGGTAGGCACCGCGCCGAGAGCCGTAAACACATACAGTAATAAAAGGCTCGGGATGTAGCTGCCCCAATTTATGCCGCCGGTAAACATTGCGTAATTCAAAAGGCGGAACGAGCCGAAAAATCCTATATCGCTGTATTCCTCCAACGACGCAAGAGAAATAGCCGAATCGATCTGGTAGCTTAAAAACACCATTATAACCATAATAATGCAGGAAATAAGCACGCCTTTTTTAGAAAACTTTCCGCCGAGCATTTCATAGCCTTTAAGTGTGCAAACACCCATTATAACGCCCGAAATTGCCGCGACATAACCGAGGCGGCTTATAATTATTATGGCAAGCGCACCGAGTAGCGAGCCTAAAAGCGCACCGACAGTGCCGCCTATAACATTTTCGTTTTTCTGCTCGTTTTCACGGCGGTTAAGCGTGTGCTGATTTTTGACCGATTCAAAGCATGAATCACAAAGCACCGCGGGCGAATTGTATATGTAGTAGTTGCTAAAAGCGCCGGTTTCGCCGCAGCATTGGCAGCAGGTCTGCCAGCCGCCCGCGCTCATATACGCCGCCGCAACGGATAATGCGGGTATGAGCTTTTTATTAACGGTGCTTGCAATGCTGCCCGCCGATTTAATGTTAAAATCAACTCTGTATTTATCGGTTACGGCAACGGTGAAAAGCGATTTGTTCAGCTTTATAAGCTGCTGCATTTCGGCAGTTGAGGGCATGTCCGCCCCGCGCTTTACCGAAAAGCTCAGCTGAAATGTTTTTCCGCCCTGAATAGGCGTGACCGTAATATTATAACCGCGGTAATTACCGTATATTACCCCGCTTAAACCGTCGGTTTTAAGACCTTCGGCGGTTGCAAAAGGCATTACCGCCTTAAAATAATTACTGTTCATTTAAAAATCCCCCTTAAAAGTGTTGACAAAATTATAATGTTCTGTTATAATGAAGTTGTAAAACAATGGTAAAAAAAGTAATTTTTTCATTTTTTTTCTGATTTTATTGTTTCCAAGCCGATTCCGCGCGGCGGCTGCGGCGTTGAAAAGGCAATTTGCGTTTCGGTGTGACCGAAACTGTTAAGCTCGCCGATAAACGCGTCAAGCGCCTCGGTCGTTTCAAAGGCAACCTTAATAAGCTGCGAGTAGCGCCCCGTAATACAGTTACATTCAAGCACATGAGGGTGTGACTGTATAAACGGATAAAATGTAGGCTTCAGCTTTGGGTCAAGGTCAAGCTGAATAAAGGCGATTATGGGAAACCCCGCCTTTTTAAGGTCGATATTTGCCGAATAAGAGCCGAGTATTCCCTCTTTTTCAAGTTTTTCAATTCTCGCGGCGGTGGCGGGTGATGAAAGAAAAACCCGATTTGCCAATATTTTAAGCGGCGTTCGCGCGTTTTGTTGCAAAAGTGTAATTAGCTTTAAATCAATAGCGTCCATTGTTTTCACCCCGATAGAATGATTATAAACTATTGAAATAATTAAGTCAAGGCCGGGTGTGCTATGTTAAGTTATTTTTATAATACACAGGAAAATACGTTTGAAGGCTCGTGCTGTTTTACAGGGTACAGACCATCAAAATTCCCTTTTTCGCTTGAAAATGAAAAAACAGCGCTTGAAAACGCGCTGATTGAAGCGGTTTTTGCTTTGAGCGCCGAGGGCTGCACTACCTTTTACAGCGGCATGGCAATGGGTTTTGATATTCTTGCTGCCGAGGCGGTGCTGTTGCTCAAGGAAAGAAAAGAAAACGTCAGGCTTATATGCGCCGTTCCGTTTAAGGGGCAGGGGGATAATTTTCCCGAGCCGTGGCACAGCCGTTATGAAGAAATAATAAAGTGCGCCGATGAAGTTATTGTTATGTCGGACAGGTATTACAAGGGCTGCTACCACAAGCGAAACGCTTTTCTTGTGGATAACAGCGATTATGTTGTAACCTGGTTTGACGGTCAGCCCGGGGGTACCGCCTCAACAATAAGCTACGCGCAGAAAAAAGGCAGGTATATTATAAACCTGAACGATAATTATTATATACCGTGCGGGAAATTAAGGGATATAGCGTATTGCGGTTGAAGCTAAAAGGCAAACAACCGGAATAACCGCGCCGGAAATCAGCTGCGGCAGCGTGTGCCTTTTCATTTTAAGCGAGGCATAACCTACGGGCAAAAGCAGCAAAAGCCCTAAAATATACAGGGGATGAATATAGTAAGCCAGCAGCGCTACGGGACCTGCAATACCGCAGGCGTGGCCGCTGCTTTTCTTTTTCAGTACAAATGAGCTGAACGCAATGGCAACACCCGAAAGCAGATATGTAAGGTAGAGCACCTTTTCGCCGTCGGGTGCGTTTGTTAAAAAAGAAAAAAGCGTGCCGCCGATATACCCCGCAACCGAAAAAACAATTGCGAGTGAGCGCTGAAATTTCCGCCTTTCATCTGCCTTTTTTATAAGGCTTATGGGGTATGCCGAAAGCGGGAAGACCGTAAGAGTAATAAGCGCCGCGGCAAAGTGGATGTTATCTGTAAAAAAGCCGCCGTGTATAAAAAGCAGCGTTACCGCGGCTGCCGCCGCAATGGGCGCCACGGTTATAATTCTTATTATTTTGCAAAGTCTCATCATAAATTTATCACCTAAGCTACATATTATATTATTAAAGCCTTAAACGCAATGAACTTTACAAAATAGTACTCTAATAAGAAAAAAGCCGTCGGTAGAGTGCTTAGAAACAAACTCTACCGACAGTGGAATTACTCGTAAATATCGTTTTTTTGCTTGCCTTCGCTCACAGTGAAAACGTTAAGCGTGCCGCCGCTGTCCAGTACCGCTATAAAAATATCCTCAACCTTTTTGTACCCCTGAACCTTTAGCTCGTTGTTGAGCCAGTTTTTATCCTTTCCTGCGCTTTGCAGGTTTTTATCCATAATTTTGCCGTCCATTATAACATTATAAAACACACCCTCGCCTGCGGGCACTATATTCATATCCTCAGGGGAAAGCGGGCGCTTTGCGGCGCGCGGCAGAAAGCTTATTTTTCCGCTTGCCTCCATAACTGCGGTATCTATGGCGGATAAATCGTAATACCCGTCCAAGCGGCACTGCATTAAAAATTCGTTTAAATCAAGCCGGCATTTTTTGAAATTTTCGCGGTACAGCTTGCCGTTTTGCATTAAAACCACCGAATGACCGAAAATAAGCCGCCTTACCGTAAGCGATTTTGAGCAGCAAATTGACACAATAAACGAAATAACGCCGTAAACCACCATTGCAACAAGCGGCTGCTCGGGGTTTTCAAGCTCGGTAGCCATTTCGGCGGCTATTGAGCCGATTGTAATGCTCACAATGTAATCGAACATATTAAGCTCGGATAGCTGCTTGTTACCGACTAATTTTGTTAACAAAAATAACACAACAATTGAAACAATTGATGTTATAATAACCTTTAGAATTTCCACGGTTTCGCCCCTTACATATTTTTAAATATTTTTTCCGATTTTTTCAAAAATATTCTTCTTGGGATATTGACAAAACGCAGAAATGCTTGTATAATTGTATACAATGATACTGACAGAGGGTGAATACATTGCTTGAAATATCGGGTAAAACAAATTTACTTGAACAGGACAATTACAAATATTCCTTACAGGATGTGGCGGAGCCGAACCTGTACCGCGACTTTTATACATACGAGGATGTGCCGCGCGTTGCGTTCAACCACCGCAGGGTGCCTATGGGTATGCCGAAGGATATTTGGATAACCGACACATCTTTACGAGACGGTCAACAATCGGTTGAGCCGTACACGGTAGAACAGATTGTTAATCTTTATAAACTTATGTCAAAACTGGGCGGGCCTTACGGAATAATCCGCCAGACCGAATTTTTCGTTTACAGTAAAAAGGATAGGGAAGCAATTGAAAAATGCCAGGCGCTGGGGCTTAAATTCCCCGAAATTACCACCTGGATACGCGCCAGCAAAGAAGATTTCAAACTTGTGCGCGACCTTGGCATCAGAGAAACGGGAATTTTGGTTTCGTGCAGCGATTACCATATTTTCAAGAAACTTAAAAAGACCCGCGGCGAGGCTATGAAAATGTATCTTGAGGCGGTATCGGAAGCATTTGAGGCGGGCGTTATGCCGCGCTGCCACCTTGAAGATATTACAAGGGCGGATTTTTACGGCTTTGTAGTTCCCTTTGTAAACGAGCTTATGAAAATGTCGGCGCAGGCGAAAATTCCCGTAAGAATAAGGGCGTGCGATACTATGGGCTACGGCGTGCCGTACCCCGAGGTTGCGCTGCCGCGCAGCGTGCCGGGCATAATTTACGGCTTGCAGCATTACTCCGACGTGCCGAGCGAAATGCTTGAATGGCACGGGCATAACGATTTTTACAAGGCGGTTGCAAACGCCTCTACCGCGTGGCTTTACGGCGCTTCGGCGGTAAACTGCTCGCTGCTCGGCATAGGGGAGAGAACTGGCAATATTCCGCTTGAAGCAATGGTTATGGAATATGCCTCGCTCCGCGGCTCGCTTGACGGTATGGACACAACGGTTATAACCGAAATAGCCGAATATTTCAAAAAGGAAATGGGCTATAAAATACCGCCCATGACCCCCTTTGTAGGCAAAAACTTCAACGTTACAAAGGCGGGTATACATGCCGACGGGCTTTTAAAGGACGAGGAAATTTACAATATTTTCGATACCGAAAAGATACTCAACCGCCCCGCCTCTGTTTCGGTAGGCAAAACAAGCGGACTTGCGGGAATTGCCTATTGGATAAACCACAATTACGGCTTAAAGGGTGAAAACGAGGTTGATAAAAAGGACCCCGCGGTTATTGCCCTTAAGGAATGGGTGGATACGGAATATCAGAACGGAAGACAGACCGCCATATCCGACGGCGAGCTTGAAAGGCACTTAAAAGAGCTGTCTGACGGAAGGTTTTAAGGAGAAAAAATTATGATTGAGCATAAAACAATATCCCTTGCGGATCAGGTATTCGATCATCTTGAAAATGATATTTTAAGCGGCAAATATCAGCGCGGCGAAATTCTTACCGAAACCAAATTGAGCACGGAGCTTGGCGTCAGCCGCACGCCTATACGCGAGGCGCTGCGCCGCTTGGAGCAGGAGCACATTATTGAGGAATCGGGAAAAGGCTCGGTAGTTATTGGAATTACCGAAAAGGACCTTGAAGATATTTTTATGATTCGCAAAAGCCTTGAGTGCCAGGTTGCGGCGCTTGCGGCGAAAAACCGCACCGAGGAGCAGCTGAAACAGCTGCGCGAGGCGCTTGAATTTCAGGAGTTTTACCTGAATAAAAAAGACCCCGACCAAATAAAGCTGATGGACAGCCGCTTTCACGAAACACTTTATAAATTAAGCGGCAGCACCGCGTTTTATGATACCTTGGTGCCGCTGCACAAGAAAATTCAGAAATACCGCCGCGCCTCTGTTACAAATTCAAGCCGCGCAGAAGCGTCTGTTGCGGAGCACCGCAAAATTTACGAGGCTATTGAGGCAAAAAACACCGCTCTTGCCGCAAAATATGCGTCGGAGCATGTTGAAAACGCTTATAAACACATTATGAGAAAGGATTAAAAATAATGGGCTACACTATTGCACAGAAAATTATTAAGGCGCATATGCTATCGGGCAATATGACCGCGGGCAGCGAGGTTGCGCTTAAAATCGACCAGACCTTAACGCAGGACGCTACGGGCACCATGGCGTACCTTGAATTTGAGACTATGGGGCTTGACCGCGTTAAAACCGAGCGCAGCGTGGCTTATATTGACCACAACACACTGCAATCGGGCTTTGAAAATGCCGACGACCACCGCTACATTCAGTCGGTTGCCAAAAAGCACGGTATTTACTTTTCGCGCCCCGGCAACGGCATTTGCCACCAGGTGCATTTAGAGCGTTTCGGCAAGCCCGGCAAGACCCTTATCGGGTCGGACAGCCACACCCCCACAGGCGGCGGCATCGGCATGCTTGCCATGGGCGCGGGCGGACTAGACGTGGCGGTTGCCATGGGCGGCGGCGCTTACTACATTACAATGCCGAAAATGTATAAGGTAAATTTAAAGGGAAAATTAAAGCCCTTTGTTACCGCGAAGGATATAAGCCTTGAAATTCTGCGTATACTCTCGGTTAAGGGCGGCGTAGGCGCCATAATCGAGTGGGGCGGCGAGGGTATAAAGTACCTTTCAGTGCCGGAGCGCGCCACCATTACCAATATGGGCACCGAACTCGGCGCCACCACCTCAATATTCCCGTCTGATGAAGTGACAAAGAAATTCCTTGAGGCAGAGGGCAGAGGAGAGGACTACGCAGAGATTTCAAGCGACGCGGATGCGGTTTACGATAAGGTAATAGATATTGACCTTGACGAGTTAAAGCCGCTTATAGCATGTCCCCACAGCCCCGATAATATTGTTACGGTCGAGTCGTTAAAGGGCACAAAGGTTGACCAGGTCTGCATAGGCTCCTGCACCAATTCATCACTTTTTGATATGCTGAAGGTTGCGGCGCTTTTAAAGGGTAAGACCATTTCGCCCAATGTGAGCCTTTCCATTTCGCCCGGCTCTAAACAGGTGCTTTCAATGCTGGCGGATTGCGGTGCGCTGTCTGTTATACTGGCAAGCGGCGCAAGACTGCTTGAATGTGCCTGTGGGCCCTGCATAGGTATGGGCTTTTCGCCTAATTCCGCGGGTGTATCATTACGCACCTTTAACCGCAATTTCTTAGGCCGCAGCGGAACTAAGGACGCAAGCGTGTACCTTGTTTCACCCGAAACCGCGGTTGCCGCGGCGCTCACAGGCGAAATTACCGACCCGAGGATTTTAGGCGAAGAACCCCACGTTACAATGCCCGTGGCTTTCAAGATTGACGACAGCGCGGTAATACCCCCCGCAACACCCGAAGAGGCTAAGAATTTAGAGGTTCTGCGCGGACCGAACATTAAGCCGTTCCCGAAATCAGAGCCGCAGGAAGATACCCTTTCAGCCGAGCTTGTGCTTAAAGTGGGCGATAATATCACCACCGACCACATTATGCCCGCAGGCGCTAAAATATTGCCTTATCGCTCTAATATTCCGCACCTTTCGCAGTTTTGCTTTGCGGTGTGCGACGAGACCTTCCCCGAGCGCGCAAAGGCACTCGGTAAAAGCATAATTGTAGGCGGCAGTAACTACGGTCAAGGCTCCTCGCGCGAGCATGCGGCGCTTGTGCCTATGTATTTGGGCGTTCGCGCGGTTATTACAAAGAGCTTTGCGCGTATTCACGTTGCTAACCTTATAAACGCGGGCATTATGCCGCTTACCTTTAAAAACCCCGATGATTACGATAAGCTCAACCAATCGGATAAATTAACCCTTACAAACGTATTCGACGGAATGGACAGCGGCGAAATAACGCTGAAAGACGAAACCACGGGCGAGGAAATACCGCTTGTATGCTCATTTACCGAGCGGCAGAAAGCAATACTCAAAGCAGGCGGACTGCTTGAATATACCAAAAAGGAAGGCTGATATAAAATGGAAAAATATATTGACGCGGCGGTTGAACAGTTCCGCACACTATTAAACGAGCAGATTGCGCGCGAACGCAAAATGGAGCAGGATAAGCGCTACACCGATTACAAGAAGCTTGATAAAATTATAATCGGCATTTGCGGCGGCGACGGCATAGGGCCGATAATTTCCGCTGAATCCGAGCGTCTTTTGCAGTTTATTTTAAAGGATGAAATAGCGGCGGGCAAAATTGAGCTGCGCACTATCGAGGGGCTTACCATTGAAAACAGAATTGCGCACAATCAGGCTATACCCGACGACGTTTTGGCAGAAATAAAGGCATGCAACGTTATTCTTAAAGCGCCTACTACCACGCTTAAGGGCGGCACGCTTGAAAGTGCAAACGTGGCAATGCGCCGCGAGCTTGATTTATACGCTAACGTTCGCCCCGTAGCCGTGCCCGAGCTTGGAATTGACTGGACTTTCTTCCGTGAAAATACCGAAGGCGAGTATGTGCTCGGCAGCCGCGGCGTGGAAATTCCCGATACCTTGGCTTTCGACTTTAAGGTTACTACCAACGAGGGCACAAAGCGCATTGCGCGCGCCGCTTTTGAGTACGCTAAAAACAACGGCAAAACCAACGTTGCAATAGTTACAAAGGCTAATATTATGAAGAAGACCGACGGCAAGTTTTCAGAGCTTTGCCACGAGGTTGCAAAGGATTACCCCGGCATTACCGCCGAGGACTGGTACATTGATATTATGACCGCGAACCTTGTAAACGAGCGCGTAAGAAGCAACTTCCAGGTAATACTTCTGCCGAACCTTTACGGCGATATTATTACCGACGAGGCAGCGCAGATACAGGGCGGCGTAGGCACTGCGGGCAGCGCCAATATAGGTGATGTTTACGCTATGTTCGAGGCTATTCACGGCTCTGCGCCGCGTATGATTGAAACGGGCAGGGGAACATATGCTAACCCCACCAGTATGTTTAAGGCAACCGAAATGCTACTGCGCCACATCGGCTTTACCGAAAAGGCGGATAAGCTGAATAAAGCGCTGCACATCTGCACCGAGGTTGATAAAAAATATGTTATCACCGGTCATGAGGACGGCGCTACCTGCTCGCAGTTCGGCGATTACCTTATGGCGACGATTGAGCAGCTGTAAGAAATTAAAAGTTTCGGGTTGTTTAGGTTTTAAAACAACCCCTCAGTTTCGCTACGCTCAACACCGTCTCGGCTGCCGCCTCGGTCGGTGCTTCTGCTTCGCAGGGGTGTCCACCGGACACCCGCACCCAAACACCGGGAAGCCTTTGCTTTGAAAAAAATCGGTCCCCTCTGTTTCGGCAAAGCCGAAACAGAGGGGACCGCCGTCAGCCGACTGAGGGGTATTTATCTAATATCTAACGTCTAACATCTAATATTACCACTCGGCTTTATTAACAATCAAAACCCAAGCAGCTTTGTACCGCTTTCTTCAAGAGCGGTTCTTTTTTTATTTGCGCCGTCCTCGGTTGTACCGACAGATCCGATATAAAGTTTAATCTTAGGCTCTGTACCCGAGGGGCGGACTATAAGCGAGCTGCCGTCAGCCATGTAATAGCAGAGAACGTTGGAAACGGGCAGCGTGATTTTACTTTCGGTGCCGTTTTCAAGGTTGCGGCTTACCGATTTTTCGTAATCGTCCGCTCTTACAACCTTTTCGCCCGCTATCTCTGCGGGAGTATCTCTTCGCAGGGTATCCATTATTTCCGCAATGCGCTTCATGCCGCTTTCACCCTCGCAGGTAAAGCTCTTTTGCGAGCAGAAATAATAGCCGTATTTCTTATAAAGCCCGTCTAAAACATCGGTAAGCAGAAGCCCCTTTGCTTTATAGAAAGCCACCATTTCGCAAATAAGCATTGAGGCGATAACCGCGTCCTTATCGCGCACATAGGTGCCGCCCAAGTAGCCGTAGCTTTCTTCAAAGCCGAATACAAAGCGGTTTTCTTCGCCCTTTTCTTCAAGATGGGTTATCTGCTCGCCTATAAACTTAAAGCCGGTCAGAACATCGCGCAGCTCGCAGCCGTAGTCGGCGGCAATTTTTCTGCAAAGCTCGGTTGTAACAATGGTTTTAACCGCAATCGGTTTTTCGGGCAAAGTGCCGTTTGCCTTGCGGCGGGAAAGCACGAAATCAAGCAACAGCGCGCCCACGTCGTTACCCGAAAGCAGTTTATAATCGTCGCCCGTGTTTACTGCAATGCCCACGCGGTCGCAATCAGGGTCGGTCGCAAGCAGCAGGTCTGGCTTTACGGTTTCGGCAAGTTTTAAAGCGCACTCAAAAGCCTGGCGAATTTCGGGGTTGGGGTAGGGGGCGGTGGGGAAATTGCCGTTAGGCATTTCCTGCTCGGGAACTACCGTTACGTTTTCAACGCCGATTTTGCGGAGAATACTTCTTACGGGTTTGTTTCCGCTGCCGTGCAGGGGTGTGTATATAACTTTGAGCGACTTAACGTCCGCCTCTGGCGCTACGCGGCAGGCAAGAACGCAGTTTAAGTAATCTTCAATAACGCCGTCGCCTATAAACTCAATATTTCCGTTTTTAACGGCGGTATCAAAATCAACCGTTTTAACCTCGTCGAAAATATCCACCTTATTCATAATGGAAAGCACATAATCTGCGGCTTCAAGACCCAACTGGCAGCCGTCGGGGCCGTATGCCTTATAGCCGTTGTATTTTGCGGGGTTATGGCTTGCGGTTACAACCACGCCCGCGTCGCACCCAAGCCTGCGCACGGCGTATGAAAGCATGGGGGTGGGCATAAGCTCCTTATATATATAAACCTTTATGCCGTTTGCCGCAAAGACGGAAGCCGCGGTGCGCGCGAAAAGCTCGCTTTTAATGCGGCTGTCGTAAGCAACGGCAATTTTACCGTTCTGCTTTACCGAATTTACATACGCCGCAAGCCCCTGCGACGCCTTACCGACGGTATATATATTCATTCGGTTGGTGCCCGCGCCTATAACGCCGCGAAGTCCGCCCGTGCCGAATTCAAGATCTTTATAAAATGCGTCGGATATTGCCGCCTCATCATCCTTAATAGAGTCAAGCTCTTTTACAAGGTCGGGGTCGCCGACTGCCTTTTCACACCACAACTGATATTTTTCGTTGACCATATGGCACACTCCTTATAAATTCTCTAACGATATTATAGCAAATTTTTCATACGATAACAAGTGAAAAGAGAATTTTTTCTTGAAAATATAAAAAAATAGAATTTGCGGAGTAAAATTAAAAGGCTCCCTTGTGTAAAGGGTGCGGGTGTCCGGTGGACACCTCTGCGAAGCA
>OIYS01000683.1_pt1 | contig 21552 bp, 16 predicted proteins | sample 1588271 | NCBI WGS metagenome assembly OIYS01 (sample SAMN03283286) | human gut metagenome | biome: human-associated habitat; material: feces | host: Homo sapiens | place: Peru | collected 2012
GGATCGAACCTGCGACCTCATGGTCCCAAACCACGCGCGCTACCAACTGCGCTACGCCTCGATTTTTCTCAGTACTTATATACTATACCACACTTTTTTTATATTTGCAAGATTTTTTTCAAAATTCTATTGAATATTTTTAAATTTCAATGTATAATAATTATGTTATGCAACTGTAGCTTAGCTGGATAGAGCGTTCGGCTACGAACCGGAAGGTCGGGGGTTCGAATCCCTCCAGTTGCACCAAAAATAGTGTCCAAAGCGGACACTATTTTTCTATATATCCTGTTGTATCTGGTCTTGCAACATCGCTATCTTGTACATTTCCTATTTCTTTGTAGTACTCTTGTATTATCGACTCTTCTTCATATTCACTTACCATTCTAAGTAATATTCCTGTATCGGCTTCAATGATATATTCCCATAAATATTGTTGTACTAAGTAACATTCTTTATCTCTAAATTTTATTTTTTCTACTTTCGAATGCATAGCTGTACTAAAAGAACTATCTAATGTCATATCAGTATTTTGTACTACAAGCTTTTCAATTGGAGTAATATTTTCTTTAGTTTTATTTCCCCCATCTTCTCTTAACTCAAAGCTTTCTTTTGTGTCTTTATAAAATATTTCTCTTTTTAAACTTCCTTTTTCATTATTTGAATAACTACTATGATATCTTATCCTTTTATCTTCTTTTGCATATTCCTCTACATATGAAATAATACCTTTCTTTATTCCAATTTGTGTAATATGGTAATTATCTGCATCTTCTTTTATTTCATATATTTTAGCTTTATTATACAAATCATTTAGTATAATATATTTTCTGGTTGTATTTATTACAAATGTAAGTACAATAATTAACAATATTAGACCTAAGAATTTTAATATTTTTAATTTGCTACTATACTTTTTCATATATTCGGTTTCTTTTTGGCACTGTTCTTTTGATTTTAAGCCTATATCATTCTGCATATTTTCTAATATTTTCCTACATTCTGGGCATTCCCTTAAATGTTCTTCTATAATCTTATTGCTCTCTTCACTAGTCAATTTTTCTATATAATTTGGTAATAAGTCTTGAACTAATTTACATTCTTTTTCATTCATATTCTTCTACCTCCTTTAATTTCTGTTTACCTCTGTAAAATGTTGTCCTTGCCCAGTTTTCTGTCTTATTAAATATGTCGCCTATCTCTTTAAAACTTAAATCTCCTGTTATTCTTAAATATATTACATCTTTTGTTTTTTCATCTAACCTTTGTATCCTTTTATATAATTCCAACTTATCATGATTTGAAATTGCTGTATCTTCTGTTGTTTCTAAAGATTCTATTTCAAACAGCTTGTCCTCTGGAATATCTTTGATTTTTTTATTTTTCCTTATACTATCTAGCCAAGTGTTCCTGGCTATCTTGCATAACCATACAGAAACTTTGCAGTCATCTCTAAATGTATGTATATTTTTTATTGCTTTATAGAAGGTTTCTTGTGTTAGTTCTTCAGAAATGTCATTATTATGGGTTAAACAGAATAAATATTTTTTTACTGTTTCAAAATATTCTTTATATATCTCTTCCATATTCTGCATACTTTTACCCCCCTTTACTTAAATGACGATTCAAAATTTATTTTGTTACAAAAATTTATTATATTCTTCAAATTTTTCAATTTACTTTCTTATCTAAAGTTAATATATATTAATTTTTGATGTGACACATATAATTACTCAAAATATTTATTTATTATTTTATCTAACTGTTCATTTTGAATTGTAGATAATATAGCCTCTGTTCCGTCATCAGAAGTAATATGGTATCCTGTATCACATGTCTCAACACCATACTTCCTTCTCTGATTTTCCTCCTCGCTATTATAATTGATATAATATTGTATTTTGTTTTTACATGTTTTTGGAATAAAGTTTGCTTTCTCCACTATTGTTAGAATTTGGTACATTTCGTCTATATCTAAATTACATGCTGTACTTAAATTTTTGATTTCTATTGTAGAGACCTTACTACTTTGTATTTTCTCTATTTTTTCATTTCTTATTTTATCATATTGTTCTATTTCATCATCAAAATCATTATATTGCATGCTCCATGGTCCAATTTTTATATCATCATATCCTGAGATTGTATGAAAATCAATTACTTTATATCCAAGTCCCCAATATATCATTGTTCCACCATCCATTACAGTGCCTGCTAGATCTTTTATACAAAAAATTGGTAATTGATTATTTTTAATTTTATTATAATCTATTGTAAAAAATATAATACCTAAGACAATTGTAACCCCTATTATAACTCCTAATATAATTCCAAAAATTTTTAAAAATTTCTTCATAAATATTCCCCTTCCTTTATTTTTTCCTGGTATTTTTTTGATTTTATAATAAATAACATATAGTTTCAATAGTTATTCTGTATTATTTATTTTTCTTGTTGTTTCTTTTATAACCTCATCATATCCAGTCAATGCAGAAAATGGTGCAAACTGTGCAGATCTTTCTTCAAGTGACATTCTGGCATGTTTTTTGGATACATGATGTGGTAAATTTATTATATCGTTATATTTATCACTTTTTTCTAACATTTTTATTCTTTATGACCTCCTATTTGCCTATTTCTTTCAATGGTTGTTCCTTCCTTTTGCAAATTCATACCTTTTAAAATAGCATTTTTTCCATATTTGCTTTTTATACCAATCATTGCCTTTTGTATCTCTTTTTCCGCTTCTTCCTTTTTTCGTTTCGCGTTAACTTCTTTGTAATCTACAAATAAGTTAATTTGCTCATAGTCACTAGTTTTTACCATATTTTCATTTAAAACATTATTAACAGTAATATTTATTCTTCTTACTAAAAGTTGTTTATTCACAATTTGCTCATATAATTTAATTATGTGTTCTGTAAGAACTTTACTAGACGCTGTCTGATGATCTATATTTATTGTTCCATGTGCATGTTTTGGCACTTTTCTTCCATATTTATCAGTTGTTATTTCTCCATTATACAAACTGCTAATTGCTTGATTTTTTAAATTGTCAACATCATAACCAATTTCTAGTACAATTTGATTTGTAACTAACCCCTTTTCTACTAAATCTAGTGCAAGTAATTCAGTCATTTCCTTTACAATTAGTTTTGTATTTTCGTAATTGTATGGACAATGCAAAACTTGTCCAGAGCATATACTATTTGTGGCTGGTCTATATGCCTTAATGCTTTCAATCGTTACGTTTTCCCACCCCCAAGCATGGTCAATTAGTAGCTCTGCATTTACGCCAAATAATTTATATAATAAATCTTCGTTTTTAACCGACATTCTAGCCACATCACCCATTGTATACATTCCATGTTCTTCTAGTTTTTTTGTATACCCTTTTCCAACTCTCCAAAAGTCTGTTAAAGGTCTGTGGTTCCAAAGCAATTTTCTATATGTCATTTCATCAAGACCGGCTATTCTTACACCATTTTTATCTGGTTTTACATGCTTTGCTACAATATCCATTGCTATTTTGCAAAGATACAAATTAGTTCCAATTCCTGCAGTTGCTGTTATTCCCGTTGTTTGATAAACATCTTGTATTACTTTTGTCACTAGCTCTTTTGCTCCCATATTATATGTTTTTAAGTAATGTGTAACATCTATAAATACTTCGTCTATTGAATATACATATATGTCTTCAGATGAAAAATATTTTAAATATATTTTATAAATTTTCGAGCTGTATTCCATATAATACGCCATTCTTGGTGGTGCTACTATATAGCTTAATTCTAAATTTTTATTTTTCCTTAATTCAATATCATTATATGATGAACCTGTAAATGTTCTATTTGTTGCTTTTCTTTTTCTATATATATTTACCTCTTTCACTTTTTGAACCACTTCAAAAAGTCTTGCTCTGCCCGGTATTCCATAGGATTTTAATGCAGGACTTACAGCAAGGCAAATTGTTTTTTCTGTTCTACTACTATCAGCCACTACTAAGTTTGTAGTAATTGGATCTAGTCCTCTTTCTTTACATTCAACAGAAGCATAAAAGCTTTTCAAATCTATTGCTACATATATTTTATCTTCTTTAGGCATAGCAATCTTCCTTTCATTACTATGTTTTATTATATCAGTTTATTTCAAGTTTGTAAACAGTTGTTTGTGTTTTATTTTTGTAGAATATTTTTTATTTTTGTGATATAATTTGTAGCAATATAAATTTATATGAAAAGAGTGTGTAAAATGTTTGCAAATGCAGGAAAATATGAAGCTTGCGGTATATTTACAAGAGACCATTTTATATTGCTTGCAATTACTATTATTGGAATCTTTATTGCTTTAAAACATACCATAAATAAAGGTAAAAATACTATATACAAAATTATAAAATACACAACAATAGTTGCTTGGATATTAGAAGTTATAAAAATATATTTTAATATTAAGCAAAATTCAATAAAGGCTGTTAATACCTATGCTCCTTTGTATTACTGCAGTATTTTATTATATGCAGGTTTATTAAGTTCTTTTGGAAAAGGTGTATTAAAAAGAATTGGAGATGTTTCTTTAGCCACTGGTGCAATAGTTGGAGGAATTGTTTTTATAATATATCCATCTACAAGTTTGCCTTTTTATCCAGCTTTTCACTTTTTAAGTATTCATAGCTTTTTATTTCATGGTGCAATGATATATTTAGGAATATTGATAAATAAAACAAGATATATAGATTTAGAATTAAAGGATGCTAAATATTTTGCTATTTTAATTGGTTTTATGAGTATTCTTGCTCTAATTGTAAATAAGCTTTTTAATGGAAATTTAATGTTTATATCAAATAATTTTCCTGGTACTCCACTTGAGATTTTATATAATATAACAAAAGGTGGATTTTTCTATAAGTTTATTATGATAGTATCTCAAATGACTTTGCCTTTTTATGTTTCTTATTACATAATAAAATACTTGCAAAAGCATACAAAAATAGAACTATATGGCTAGTATAGTTCTATTTTATTAAATAAACATCACACGCATTAAGTCTTTTTAAATATGTTGTATTTTTTAATTGAAGCGTATTTTTTATTTTTTCTAATAACTCATCATTATTTTGTCCATCATTTATAAATATTAACATTCCATTTGATATATCTTTATTTTGCATTATTTCTTTTATATTTTCTTCATTACATTCAATATCTTTTGCTATATATGATTCATTTATATTGGCTAGTAATAATATATCGTCTAAAAATCTATTATTATTAGAGTTAAATAAATATAATGTTAGCAAGTTATTATTATTGCTTATAAATTCTACTATATCTCGTTTGTCAGAATATAAAACTTCTGGCTCTACTTTAAAATTTTTTATAAATAATAATATATCTTCTATTGATGCATTTGAAAATTTTTGAACCATGTCTATTGGTAAATTAAATTCACTTTTTAGCTTTTCAGCCATTTCTGTTTTACTTGAATATAAAGTTTCTTTTTCTCTTTTAAAATCTTGCCCTACAACTAAATCTATAACATTGTTTGTTATAATAGGCATTATAATCATTAGCAAAAATATTCCTATTATAATTTTATTTCTGCCTTTTAATAGCATATAAGTTAAATATAATACAATTATGAATATTAAGCTACATACTGGTATTATATATCTCAATTCTATCCAAGGTGAAGATATTGCTACCAAAATTGTGTATATTATTGTTGGTACAGCTATGTATTTTACATATTTATTTTTTTCTATTTTTACCTTTTTTAATTTTGTATATATAATTATTCCTAATATAATAATTAGCACATTATTAAAAGCATATACATTTATTTTTAAAAGATATAAACATATGTTACTTAAAAATTTTGAAATATTAGTTAAATTACTTATAGCTCCTTGTCCTCTATATCCAAAAAACATATGTTGTATTGAATATGGAAATATTATTAAAGATATTGCACCTGTTAAAAGCACTGTTACTATGTATTCTATTAGAGATTTATAGTCTTTTTCCTTGATATATTTAATAACAAACATTATAAATAATATCGCTAAATAAAATAAATAATAATAATGTGTTAATGAGCCTACTAATGCTGATATTCCTATTGCAGTTAATAGTTTATAATTGTTTCCTTTGGTATCTAATAATTTTAAATGTAAATATGTTGTAATTACTATATTTAACGTTGCTAAAGCATACATTCTTATATAAATTACATTGTTTATAGATGCAAGAGTCAAGCTAGATACTAAAGCTAGTATGGCAGATTTCTCTTTGTATTTTTCTTCTCCTTCAAGTAGTTTTTTAATAATTAAATAAACAAATATTGTTACAAATGCGTATATAATTATATTTAATGTTATTCCTGCCCATTTTGAGTAACTTCCTATATGAAATCCCATTGCAAATCTTAATAATAAATAATATAGTGGTGGATGAACGTCATTTTTTTGATTTTCATATACTTGGCTATATTCTCCAATGTCCTTATTTTGAACTGCTAAATAATCTTCATAATATTCTTTGCTATGCCATTGGTTATAAAAATCATTATTAGCTTGTATTTCAACTTTATCATAGTTTGCAAGTCCTAATGAATATGCTTCATCCATATGTATGTATGATTTATTTGCCCCTGCTATTATAAATACTATTGTTTGAATTACAACAATTGCTATTATAATTGCTACTTCTTTTTTGTCTTTTAATTTCATTTTCTTTTCTCCAATATTCAATAATGAATTGCTACAATTATATAATAAATAGCAGATAATTTCAACAAATCATCTGCTATATCGCTATTCTATGTTATGTTCTATATCTTTAATTTTTTCGTTCTCATTAACAAATTATTTTTTAAATAATTTGACTGCAATTTGCATTTCTTTTTTGTTTCGTAAAACCTTAAAATTAACTTCATCCCCCGGCTTTTTGGTATAAATATAACTTCTTAAATCACACATTTTTTCTAAAGCTATTCCATCAACTTCTAGCAATACATCTTTTTCTTGTATTTCATACTTTGCAGCAGCTGAATTTCCATTAACTTGTACCACATAAATTCCTTTATCTAACTGTAAGTTACTATCTAAATATGGTATTACATTTTTGTCATATGCAAAAATTCCTAAATACGCTTCTTCAAACCCTCCTTTTGATATAAAACTTTTTAATATTGCTTTTACTGAATTTATTGGAACTGCAAATCCAATTCCCTCTGCTGATGTAATTTTTACACTATTTACACCAATAACTTCTCCACTCTCATTTATCAAAGGTCCTCCACTATTTCCCGGATTTATAGTTGCATCTGTTTGTATTAAATCTTCCATGTATGAAGATTTTTCATTTCCAATTTCGTCTTGTTCGTTTAATACTATTGTTCTATTTGTTGCACTCACAATACCAGAAGTAACAGTTCTTTGAAATTCAAAACCTATTGGATTTCCTATTGCATATACCATTTGCCCTAACCTTGCTTTAGAAGAATCTCCTAAAGTGACATATTTTAAATCTTTTGCATTTATTTTTACAATTGCTAAATCTAAATCTGAACTTGACCACACTACATTTCCTTGATAACTTTTACCTGTTGAAAGTGTCACATAACATTTGCTATATTTTTCTCCTGACACATGTTCATTAGTTAAAATATATCCATTTTCTGATACTATCATCCCTGTTCCTAAACCTAATTTTGATGTACTATCTTTTACAAATATAGAGCTACCTGTCCCTTTCAGTTTTGAGATTCCTACTATGCTTTCATTCACACTTTCCAGCATTTGAGTAATTGTTTCATTTTCAGTTTTCACCTCATCTACTGTTTGTGAAATTTTAGTTGCGTCATATTGCTTATTTATTATTTGTGTAGGAGTTTCAATTCCATAATACAACACATATGTAAGTGCTAATAAAATAACTATTAAAATACTAATAAATGTACCTAAAATATATTTTTTTATTCTAGATTTATTTTGTTTTTTTCTAATGTACTCTTCCATTCTTTTCTCCTATTTTCATATATATTTACCTTAATTATGAACATCTTTTATAAATTTAAACTATTATTTTTGAAATTCCCAATAATCTCCATTTTTTTACATTATTTTTATTGATTTTTAAGTTGGTTTCATATATAATTTAGCTAGAATTTTTCGCAAAATATAAAAAGGGGAAATTTTTATTATGGAAAAGATTTTATATGATTTAACTAATCCTCAAAAATCAATTTGGTACACAGAGCAATTCTTTAAGAATACCTCTGTTAATAATATTGGTGGAACAATAATTATAAAAGATAAAATTAATTTTAATTTATTAAAGAAATCTATCTATGAATATGTAAAAACAAATGATAGTTTTCTTATTAAACTTTGTTTTGATAAAAAAGGAGATATAAAGCAATACATAGGGGAATTTTCGCCCTTTGATGTTGACTATATCTCCTTTTCTTCTTTAGATGAACTATATAAATTTGAAAAAACTGATTGTGAAAGAAAATTTGATATGATAAACTCTAACTTATTTCATTTCACAATGTTTAGTCTTCCAGATGCTACCGGAGGAGTTGTATTAACTGTGCATCACATAATTTCTGATGCTCAAACAGTTAATCAGATAGCTCCAAAACTTATGAATTTTTACTCTAGTTTTTTAAATAACACTACTCCCGAATTTTTACAAACATCATATGTGGATTATATAAATTCTGAGCAAAAATATTTATCAAGTGAAAAATATAATAATGATAAAATGTTTTGGGAAAATCTATTTAAAAATCCATTTACTCCAGCAAGTTTATCAACAAAATCAATAGACGGTTCTGCAATGTGCAGTTCTAGTAGAGAATGTTTTTTAATTGATAAAGAAAAAATGAATAAAATAAATGATTATTGCAAGTTAAATAATATATCTTGTTATCACTTTTTTATGTCTGTTTTTTCACTATATATTGGAAAAGTGACTAATGAGAAAAATTTTGTTATTGGTACCCCTATCTTAAATAGAACCAATTTTAAAGAAAAAAATACTGCTGGTATGTTTATTAGTACAGTACCATTCTTAGTAAATTTGGAGGAAAATACTTTGTTCTCTGAATTTGCATCAAAAATGGGTGTGGAAACTTTGTCTATTTTTAGGCATCAAAAATATCCATATCAAGCAATTCTTGAATATGTTAGAACACAAGATGCTTCTATACCAAATTTATACAATATAATGATTTCATATCAAATAAATAAATCTAATGGTAGTATTAATGATATTCCTTATACTACTAGATGGACTCATAGTAATACAAATATGGACGAATTAGATATTCATTTATTTGATATAAATGACACTGGTGAACTAAGTATTGCCTATGATTATCAACTTGCCAAATATACTGAAAAAGATATACAGTTACTTCACCAAAGAATTATATCAATAATAAATCAAGTTATTGATAGCCCAAATGTATCAACAAATCAATTAGAATTAGTTTTACCAGAGGAAAAACAGTTTATTCTTAATACTTATAATAAATCAATTGACCTCCCTATAACTAAAACTGTAATTGATTTATTTGAGGAGCAAGTCTTAGAAAGCCCTGATAAATTAGCTTTATGTTTTGGAGAAACTAAATTCACATATAAAGAACTTAATAATTGTGTAAATTATTTAGCTAATTATTTACATGAAAATAATATTGAAAAAGGAGATAAAGTTTGTTTATTCTTCCCTAATTCAATTGAGCTTGTTGTAAGCATTTTATCAGTATTAAAGTTGGGTGCTTGTTACATCCCTATTGATGTTTCTTACCCAATAGAACGTGTTAAATATATTGCTCAAAATAGCAGTTGCAAAAAAATATTAACTAATACTAAATTAGAAGATTTAGCTAACCTTTGCTTAGGTGTATCACTACCTAATGCAACAGCAACTTATGAAAATAAATACAAACCAGATTTACAAGATTTGGCTTACATTATTTACACTTCTGGTTCTACTGGAAACCCTAAAGGAGTAAAAATCGCTCATGAAAGTTTGTCAAATTATATTATGTGGGCAAATAAAGAATATGTAAATGGAGAAACGACTAATTTTCCTTTATATTCTTCAATTTCTTTTGATTTAACAGTAACTTCTGTTTTCACTCCTCTTGTGTCTGGAAACACCATTTACATTTATGAGAATTCTAATCCTCAATTATTACTAAAAGAAATTATAGATGATAAAAAAGTACAAATTATAAAATTAACACCTGCGCACTTAAACTTGTTGCAAGATTTGGCTTCTCCTGAATCTGTTGTTACAAAGTTAATTGTTGGTGGAGATATTTTAACAAATGAAATTTGTCAAAAAATTTCTACAGCATTTGTCCATCCTATTCATATATTTAATGAATATGGACCTACAGAAGCTACTGTTGGTTGTATGATTTATGAATATACTGAAAATGAATATGCTACAGTTCCAATTGGAATTCCAGCAGATAACACTAATTTATTTGTTCTAAATAGTGACCTTAATTTGGTTCCTTTTGGATATAACGGTCAACTATATATTGCAGGTAAAGGGCTTTCAAAAGGTTATGTTGAACTACCAAAGATGACAGCTTCCAAATTCATTTCTTGTCCATTTATAGAAAATGGGGTAATGTATGATTCTGGAGATATTGTTAAATTATATGATACAGGAATTATGGAATGTATTGGACGTAGTGATTTTCAAGTAAAAATAAATGGATTTAGAATAGAAATTGGAGAAATCCAGTCTAGAGTTTTAAATTATCCTAATATAAAAGACTGCTATATATCAGCTTTAGATATAAAAGGTACTAAGGTTTTATGCGCTTATTATGTAGGTAACAAAACTATTGATGAAAAAAGTTTAAAAAATTACTTACAAAAATTACTACCTATGTATATGGTCCCAAAATATTATGTTAGTATGCAGGATCTTCCTCTTACTGGAAATGGAAAAATAAATAAAAAATTATTGCCACTTCCTGCTTTAACTGAATCAAAAGAGATAGTAGAACCTAGTAATGAAGTTGAACATACATTACATGATATTTTCTGTGAGTTATTACAAATTAAAGAACTAAGTGTAACTGCAAACATTTTTGACTATTATGTAGATTCACTTACAATTATAAAAGCTCAAACTAAATTATATAGTATAGGCTATAATATAAATACTCAGGATTTCTATGATTATCAAACGATTAGAGATCTAGCTTCACATATATTAAGAAATTCCAATTCTGATTCAGGAACTTCTCAAAATGAAATTCCTGTTATAAAGAATTTAATAAAACCTATTAACAACACAAATAATTTTAATAATATCCTATTATTTGGTGTTACTGGTTTTCTGGGCTCTCATATTTTGTATGAGTTATTAGCAAAAACAAAATCAAGAATATATTGTGTTATACGTGAAAAAGATAATATAAATGCAATAGAAAGGTTTTATGAAAAATTTCACTTTTATTTTCCAAATGAAAACCTTAGAAATTACAGTCATAGAATTAACTTAATAACAGGAAATATTTTAAAAGATAACTTCAATCTACCAGATGAACAATATGACTTCCTTGGAAATAATATTGACTGTGTAATAAGCTCTGCTGCTTTAGTAAAACATTATGGAAAATATGAAGAATTTTATAATACAAATGTAGCAGGTACAAAAAAAATAACTGATTTTTGTATTAAATATAATATTCCTTTGCATTATATTTCTACAATTTCTGTTTCTGGATATGGCTTAGTAAAAAGCCCTGAAACTACTTTTACTGAGGAAGATTTTTATATCGGTCAAAGCTATGAAGATAATGTTTATGTAAAAAGTAAATTTGAAGCAGAAAAATTGATATTAAATGCTTGTAAAAATGATAACTTATGTGCTACTATTTATAGGATGGGAAATATCACTAACCGTTTTTCAGATGGAGTATTCCAACAAAATGCAAGTGAAAACGCATTTTTAAATAGAATATCTGCTGTAATTAATCTACATTGTATACCTGAAGAACTCTTACATTTTCCTGTTGAATTTACTCCAGTAGACTATTGTGCAAACTTTATAGTGTCATTATTAATAAATGATACGCGTAAAAACAACTTAACAATTTATCATTTATTTAATCAAAATTACCTTGATTTTAATTATTTATTCGAATTTTTGAAAAAGCATAATATTAATATGAAAACTTGTAGTATTGAAGAGTTCGAAAAACTTATATTAAATAGTAAAAATAATTATTTTGGAATTATAGGATATCTTGCTAATATAAAAACTAATAATTTAAATGGTGTAATTCTTGATAATACATGCACAAACTCTATTTTGGAAAAATTAAATTTATCATGGCCTATAGTAACCGAAGATTACTTACAAGCTGTAATAAATTATTTAATGAAAAATAAATTTATAGGTGGTTAAAAAATGAAATTAAATGTACCAAGAATCAGATCATATAAAACATTAGCACTGTTAGATGCTTTTATTGCAACATTAATTATGATAATATTATACTTTACATTACCGGCTATTCTAAATTATCCTCAAAATTCTATTGATAACAATTTTCAGGTTGAGGTAGTCGGAATTAAATACACACATCAATTTATTATACTTTCTGCAATTATAGTTGCATTAGTTTATATTGGTTTTAGATTTGTATATAGCAGAATAAACTTTAATTCAAATGCTAGCAAAACAACTTTATTAAAAATAAGAGAAAAATGCTTTAATTACCCATACATAATGATACTTCTTTTATCTTTTGTTCCTGCCATTATTTGCGGAATTTTGTTAGTAGTTTTCAAAACTGATTTTGAATTATTATTAAAATTGTGTATTGTTATACTATCTTTTGGAACAGTTTACTCAATAATTTCTTATATGATAGGAAAAAACTTTTTCGAAAGCAAACTTATTGAATCATCTGCCATTGTAGGAAATAAAAAAGGTGGTATTAGGCTAGAAATTTTTAAAAAATTATTAATAGAAATAGTACCTCTATTCTTATATTCCTTTATTTTGTTGTTATTAATTAGTACCACTATTATGACAACTGAAAAAGGAGATTTGTTATATAATATTTATAGAAATGAATTATTAAAAGAATTTGATAGTTCAAAAGTTTACACTTTAAGTGAAGTACAACAAAAATTAAATACTTTATCTTTAAACTCAGAAAGAGACCACTACGTAATTTTATCTGCCGAAGATGGAAGTGTTTATTATTCTCCAGAAACTATAAATGACTTTTTTATAAAATACGCTCTTACATATTATGACGAAATGAATGGACATATTTTTGAATATTATGGTCAAAATTCACAAGCCGCTGTTATAAAAGTACATACTGACCAAGGAGATTATTTTGCTGGAATCCGCTTCTTTGTGTTTGCTAATGGAGTTATAACACCATTTATTATAGTTACTGCTATTTTAATTATATTCAACTTAATATTTGTTGTTTATATTGGAAAAGGATTATCAAATGATATCAAAAACGTTAATGATGGTATGGATAACATATCAAGTTCAGAAAATATTGTTTTTGAGAAAAATTTGCCAATTACATCTAATGATGAAATGGCAGACCTAATTTTAGCTTTTAATAAAATTCAAGATATAACTAGAAATTACGTTGACCAAATTCACGATAATCAAAATATGCTTATGGAAAGGGAACGTTTAGCTTCACTTGGTCAATTAATTGGTGGTATTGCTCACAACTTAAAAACACCTATAATGTCTATATCTGGTGCAGCTGAAGGATTAACAGATTTAGTAAAAGAATATGAAGCATCTGTAGGAGACCCTGAAGTTACTGTTCAAGATCATCATGATATTGCAAAAGATATGAAAGATTGGATTGAAAAAATTCGTTCATATACAGAATATATGTCTGATATTATTACAGCAGTTAAAGGTCAAGCTGTCACAATGTCTGAAGAACAAGATGTTTCATTTACTTTAGATGAATTAGTAAAACGTGTAAACATTTTAATGAGACATGAGCTAAAAAATGCTTTAGTTGAATTAAATGTGTCTATGCAAACAAATGAACAAACTATATTAAAAGGAAATATAAATAGTTTGGTTCAGGTAATAAACAATATGATTTCAAATGCAATTCAAGCTTATGACGGTAAGCCTGATAACAAAATTGATTTGATATTGAAAAAGGAAGATAACAATATTGTAATTTCTGTAAAAGATTATGGATGTGGTTTGCCTGATGAAGTTCAAAAGAAATTATTTAAAGAAATGATAACTACAAAAGGTAAAAATGGCACTGGACTTGGATTATTTATGTCATATTCTACAATACGTGCTCATTTCAACGGAAATATGACTTTTGAAACAGAACAAGGAAAAGGCACTACATTTAATATTACATTACCAGTTTAAACTTAAAGAGTGTACCTATAAAAGGTACACTTTTTAGTTATTTATAATTTTATTAACCTTTTTAAAATTTTTTCTTTTGGTGTAAATACCATATATTTTATAAAGTATTTTTGTATAGGATTAAAAAATACATCTAATAGTAAAATATCTTTTATTTTAAATTGAACTCCCTTGCTTCTTAAATAATCACATGTAAACAATTTGCATGAAATACATTTAGCATCACAAGTATAATTTTCTTTATTTAAATATTCACATAAAACTAACTTTGAAAATGGTCCTAAAGCTTTATGTTTAAACTGGTGACAACATCCAGTAACAGATGATGTATTCCTTTTTTCACCACATTTATTATTTTGAAAATCACATAAATTTTTTCCATAAAAATAGCCATCTAAATAATCGCATACTGCATCATATATATAATTATATCTTTCATATCTACTATTATAAAAAACAGCTCTAATTCCTGAAACAAAATCTTGTTGCTCTTTGTTAGCCTCATTAAAGTTACTTATATATGCCACTATATTTTTTTCACCCTTATTTGTTCCTATTCTCTTTTTTGTTTTCGTAACTATATTTTTTATAGATAATAACCTTTTTAATATCTTTTTATATTCCTTTGCATCAATTTTTTGTAAATCTATATGAAATGTTATCACCTTTTTATTTAATATATCCGCCAATTTTAAATTTTCCAAATTTATAGAATTAACTGGTAACTCATCATCTGGTTCAATTACTTCTATATAATAATCATTTTTTAAATTTATAATATCCTTCGTCATCTCATTCCCCTTCAAACTTTTTATACAATAAATTAAGGGGGGCTGGAAGACTTCCATCCCCTCTTTGTTTGTTTTCTCTAATTAGAAAACTATGGGCACTACCTTAGCTTCTGTTGCGATAGAGCTGACCATCGTTTGAGCTATCGTTGTTGATGCGATAATCACCGTCACCAGTAACGTACCCAACGCGATTGTCATTCCCATCATAGACGTCTCCGCCCTTAGAATATCCACCAGGATAATCGTTGCGGAAATCTTGGCTGTCTTTCCACGCCATTGAAGTGTCCTCCTCACAAATATTTACAGTAAATTTATACTGTATAGTTATATTATATTTTGTTTTTATATAACTGTCAATACTTTTTGGTCAAGTTTTACCTATTAGTACAAAATATTTCCCTGCAATAACGACTACTATTGTTAAATATATTCAATTTATTATATCAAATCTATTACTAATTGTTCAATATGTATATATAATTTTCATAACTTTAAATTTAAATTTTATTTCAAAGTAAAATTGTAGGCTTAAAGTCAATGTTTTTGTAGCTTTTTTTCTGTGAAATACTGTACATTTCGACAAACTATGATATAATGTTGTTGTCATCTTGAGTATACTTATTACTATAAACATTGAGGTGAGATTATGAGAAAAAACATGCAAAATGCAAATGATAAAGGCTATAGAATTATAGCAGTTGATGATGAGGAAGGAATTGTTGATTCTTTATCAATTTTCCTAAAAAGATCTGGTTACGATTTTACAGGTGTTACTGATCCAATGGAGGCTATTGAAAAAGTAAAAAATGAGCATTTTGATTTAATGGTTTTGGACTTTATTATGACACCAATTCATGGAGATCAGGTAGTTGAAGAAATACGTAAATTTAACAAAGAATTATATATTTTGTTACTAACTGGTCATAAGGATTTGGCTCCACCTTTGGAGACGATTAGAAAATTAGATATTCAAGGTTATTGTGAAAAAAGTGATAAATTTGATCAATTGCTTCTTTTAATTGAGTCTGGAATTAAGTCAATTGAACAAATGAATGAAATAAAAAGGATAAATGAAGAGCTTTCTTCTACTTATGAAAAACTAGAAAGAGCCTACTTAGACAGTATTCAAACTTTAAGATATACTGTTGAAGCTAAAGACCCATATACCAGAGGACATTCAGATAGGGTTTCTAAGTATTCTGTTTTAATTGGAAAATATTTAGGATTATCTGATACTGATTTAAAAACTCTAGAAGTTGGTGGTTTATTCCATGATATTGGAAAAATTGGTATTCCTGATAGTATTTTATTAAAGGAATCTAAATTGACAGATGATGAATATTCACAAATTAAAAACCATCCTTCAATAGGTGCTCATATTTTGTGTAATGCTGAAGTATTTCAAGATATTATACCAATTGTAAAGCATCATCATGAAAGATTTGATGGAAATGGTTATCCTGGAAAACTAAAAGGAAACGATATTCCTTATTTAGCAAGAATAGCAGCTGTTGCTGATACTTTTGATGCAATGACATCAAGGAGAACTTATCGTGATCCTTTAAGTTTAGATGTTGTAAAAGCTGAGATTGAAAGATGCTCTGGAACACAATTTGACCCAGAAATTGCAAAAGTATTTTTGGATATTTTAAATAATCATTATGACGAAGTAAATGAAATTCAAGAACAATTTAAATAAAGGGATATTTTATGTTTAAGGTTTTAGTCCTATCATGTAGCACAGGCGGTGGCCATAATTCTGCTGCAAGTGCTATAACAGAGGAATTAAGAGTTATGGGAGTTCAAGTTGATTTTAAGGAATATTTGGACTTAATAAATTATAAAATAGCTAATGTTGTAAATAAATTATATATTAGTTCCACAAAAGGAAATGGTGCTGTTTTTAAAAGAGTTTATAAACTAGGTGAATTATATGAAAAGACAAAAATTACATCTCCGGTTTATGGTGTAAATAAATTACATAGAAGAAAATTATATAATTATATTGTTGAAAATAAATATGATTATGTTGTAGTTACTCACCTATTCCCTGCTGAAGTTTTAACTGCTATTAAAAAACAACATAACATACATTTTATTGCAGTTGCAACAGATTATAAATCAATTCCATTTTGGCCAGAAACTAATCCAGACTATTTTATAATTCCACATAAAGATTTAATTGAAGACTTTACTAAAAAAGGTATCAGCCGCGAAAAGCTAATACCTTTTGGTATTCCTGTTTCAACTAATTTTAGTAAAGATTTAGATAAATCTAAAATATTTGCTGAATTAAATTTAGATGAAAATAAAAAATACATATTAGTCATGACAGGAAGTATGGGGTTTGGAAATGTTACAGGTATAATAGATGTTTTGCAAAATGAAATTTCTGAAACGATTTTAGTTGCCTGTGGTAATAATAAAAAAGTTTATGAAGATATTTCAAATAATTATGACTCAAATAAAGTAATTCCTATAGGTTTTACTCCACAAATTTATAAGTATATGTGTATAAGTGAGCTTTTATTGACCAAGCCTGGTGGACTTACAACAACTGAGGCTGCCACAATAAATATTCCTATTATTCATACTATGCCAATACCTGGTTGTGAAACATATAACGCAGAATTTTTTGAGAGCCGTGGAATGTCTATTAGCTGCAAGAATACTACTGATGTAAAAAATGCAGTAATATCTCTTTTAAATGATAAAAATAAAATAGAAAATATAATAAAAGCACAAAAACAAAATATAGATAAAAATGCATGTAGCAAAATTTGTGAATTTATAATAGATGAAATAAGGAAATATAGTAAATGAAAGAGAATTTACAATCGAATGTAAATAAAGAAAATGAAGATATAATAAAAATGTGGGAACCACTTAAATTTGATATTGGCTTAAATTATAAATATGTAAAAAATGATATATTTTTTAAGTTAATATCAAATTTATTTTACTACATCATAGTTGCACCAATTATTTTTTTAATTTCTAAAATCATTTTTGGACTAAAAATTGAAGGAAAAGAAAATTTAAAAAATATTAAGACTGGTGCAATTTCAGTATCAAACCATGTGCAATATTTGGACTGTGCAATGCTTGGTCTTGCATGGTTTCCTAAAAGAATATATTACACTGCTAAAACAGATGGCTTTAAAATGCCTGTTGTTAGGCATTTAGTACGTTTGTTATATGCTATCCCTATACCAGAAAAAATTTCTTGTAAAGAAAATTTTTATAGAGCAATTGATAATTTATTAGCTAAAAATAAAGTAGTACATTTTTACCCAGAAGCTTCTTTATGGCCATATTATAATAAATTACGTAATTTTAAAAATGGTGCATTTAAAATTGCTTCAAAAAATAATGTACCAATTATTCCATTTGTGTTTAGTTTTAGAAAGCCAACTGATATTTTAAAGCTTTTTAAATCTAAACCTTGCTTAACTTTAAGTGTTCTACCACCTGTTTATCCAAACCGAAATTTAGCATTTAATGAAAGGTATTTAGATTTAAAAGATAATGTATATAAAAAAATGAGCGAAAAAATATAAAATATATTTTTTCACTCTTTTTTTATGCGTCTTTCATTGATAATTGAACTTTTTGTCTTTCTTGGTCAATTCCAATAACTTTTACTTTTACAATATCTCCAACTGAAATTACATCAGATGGATTTTTTACAAAGCTATTACTTAATTGTGAAATATGTACTAACCCATCATGTTTTACACCTATATCAACAAAAGCACCAAAGTCTGTAACATTTCTAACAGTTCCTGTTAAAACCATTCCATCTCTTAAATCTTCAAATTTAAGTACATCAGCTCTTAATATTTGTTTAGGCATTTCATCTCTTAGGTCTCTACCTGGTTTTGACATTTCCTCAATAATATCTGCTAAGGTCATTTCACCAACATCAAGCTCTTTAGCTGTTTCTTTTACATTTACTTCTAATAATTTAGCTTTTATTTCTGATTGTTTTTCTTTATTTAATAAATCTTCTTTTTTGTATCCTAATTTATTAAGTAAATTTTCTGCAACAGAATAGCTTTCTGGGTGAACTCCTGTAATTTCTAAAGCATTTTTTCCACCAGGAATTCTAATAAATCCTGCACATTGCTCAAATGCTGCTTTTCCTAATTTAGGAACTTTTAGCAATTCTTTTCTTTCAGCTAATTTACCATTTTCATCACGATATTTTACTATGTTATTTGCAATAGTTTTATTTATTCCTGCTACATAAGAAAGTAATGATGGTGTAGCCGTATTAACATCAACTCCAACTTCATTTACTGCGTCTTCAACAACACCTGTTAAACTTTCTGTTAATTTCTTTTGGTCAACATCATGTTGGTATTGCCCTACTCCTATAGCCTTAGGATCTATTTTTACAAGTTCTGCAAGTGGGTCTTGCAATCTTCTTGCAATTGATATTGCACCTCTTAAAGATACGTTTATATCTGGATATTCCTCTGTTGCAAGTTTTGAAGCAGAATATACAGATGCTCCAGCTTCACTTACAATTGCATAATGAAGTGGTCTTTCAATTTCTTTAATCATATCTGCAACAAAGCTTTCAGATTCTCTTGAAGCTGTACCATTTCCTATTGCAATAATATCAACTTTGTATTTTTCTATTAACGCTTTTAGCTCTTTTTTGGCACCTTCAACATCATTTTGTGGTTCTGTTGGGTATACAGTTGTAGTTGAAAGTAATTTTCCTGTTTCATCAATTACTGCAATTTTACAACCTGTACGATATGCTGGGTCAAACCCCATTACTGTTAAACCTTTTAAAGGTGCTGCTAAAAGTAAAGGTTTTGCATTTTTTCCAAATACTTTAATAGCTTGAGTTTCTGCTTTTTCTGTTAAGTCAGAACGAATTTCTCTTTCAATAGATGGTTCAATTAATCTGCTCCAACTATCTTCAATTGTCTCTTCTAATATTGTAGTAAATTGAGTTTTTTGTTTAATAATATCTCTATTTATTAAATCTAAAATTTTATCTTCTGGCTTTTCAATTTTTACTTTTAAAAATTCTTCAGCTTCTCCACGATTGATAGCTAAAATTCTGTGGCTAGGTAAATGATTTACCTTTTCGCTAAATTCATAATACATATTATATGCTGTTTTTTCTTCTGGCTTTGTAGCTTTAGTTATTATAACGCCCTCTCTGTAGCAAATACGTTTAATTTGCTTACGGTATTCAGGGTTATCTGATATAATTTCTGCAATAATATCTTTTGCACCTTGAATAGCATCTTCCACACTTGCTACAACTTTTTCTTTGTTATTTTTATCTTCCTCTGATAATTTATCAATATTTACATATTGTTTTGCAATTTCTTCAATTGGTGTTTTTTCTGTTTGAGCTAATATAATTTCAGCTAATGGCTCTAAACCTTTTGCTTTAGCAACTGTAGCTCTTGTCTTTTTCTTTTGTTTATATGGTCTATATATGTCTTCAACTTCTGCTAATGTTTTAGCATTTTCTAAGTTTGCAACTATTTCGTCTGTAAGTTTTCCTTGATTTTCAATTGATGTTTTTACTTCTTCTTTTCTTGCTTCTAAGTTACGAAGGTATGTAAGTCTTTCACCTAAATCTCTTAAGGTTTCATCTGAAAGTCCACCAGTTACTTCTTTTCTATAACGTGCAATAAAAGGTATTGTATTACCTTCATTAATTAATTCAATTGTTCTTACAACTTGCACTAATTTTATATTTAATTCTTCTGCAATTATATTTGCAATTCTTTCTTGTGTATCCATTTATTCTACTCCTAAATATTCATTATATGTAACTTCTCTGTCTATTACTGTATCTGCCTTTATATCAATAATTCTATTTGCAACAGTTTGAGTTAATTGATGGTCATGCGAAGTAAATAGCATATTTCCTTTAAACTTTTTCATTCCCTCGTTTAATGCTGTAATAGATTCCATATCTAAATGGTTTGTTGGTTCATCAAAAATTAAAAAGTTAGCTCCTGATAACATCATTTTTGAAAGAACACATCTTACTTTTTCTCCACCTGAAAGTACATTTACTTTTTTAAGTGCTTCTTCGCCTGAAAATAACATTCTTCCTAAAAAGCTTCTTACATATGTTTCATCTGGATCTTTTGAATATTGTCTTAACCAATCTGTAATTGATAAATCTGACTCAAATAAATAGTTATTATCTTTTGGAAAATAGCTTGATGTAATTGTTGTACCCCATACTACTTCCCCTTCATCTGGTTCAAGTTCACCTGCTATAATTTGGAATAACACAGTTTTTGCATTTTCATTATCTGCTAAAAATGCAATTTTATCTCCAT
>OIYS01000687.1_pt1 | contig 21485 bp, 28 predicted proteins | sample 1588271 | NCBI WGS metagenome assembly OIYS01 (sample SAMN03283286) | human gut metagenome | biome: human-associated habitat; material: feces | host: Homo sapiens | place: Peru | collected 2012
TATTAATAATAATTTACAATTTTATTTGCGGGCGATTAAAATCGCCCCTACATTTCAAATTTGCATACAAATATTTATACAAATTACAATTTACAAGGAGGCTTTATGTTCATATATAATTTAAAATTAGATAGTAAAAACATTATTAAAATAGCATTTATAATAATGTCCATTATTATAACCATATTTTTTATTATATCAATTTACAAAATTTTATCAGAAAGTTTTAAAGTAAGAGATGCTTTAGATGAACCTGATATTGCACATATTGAAGCAGATAATTATACAAGTATATTAAAATCTGTTTACGAAGATATAGATACATATGTAGGCCAGAAAATTTGTTTTACTGGGTATGTTTATAGAAACTCCGACTTTGAGGCTGATAAGTTTGTATTAGCAAGAGATATGAAAACTGGTAGAGAAAATGAAACATTAGTTGTAGGATTTCTTTGTAGTTATAAAAATGCTAAAGACTTCCCTGATGGTACTTGGGTAGAAGTTACTGCAACTATTACTAAAGGTTACTATCGAAATGAAATTCCTTTATTGGAAGTTACTGAAATTTCTAAAGTTCAAGAGCCTGAAGATCCTATGGTATGCCCACCCAAAGATTCATATGTTCCAACAGCTATAATTTATTAGAATAATAATTTAAAGGGAATGGAGTATTTAACTATATTACTCAATTCCCTTTAGATTTACTGAATTCTCACTCCGTCTATATGGATGAATCTTATCTTGCTAAAATCGTATTATGAAGCGAGTTTTTTAACCTCTATTAAAAATTGTTTTTACAATTCCGTCATCTATCATTTGTGCAAATACATTTTTCAATATTATTAAGATAATTGGACCTAAAAATAATCCAATAATTCCAACTGCTTTAAATCCGGTATACATTGCTATTAATGTAAATATAGGATGTGTTCCTATTCTGTTACTAACTAATTTAGGCTCTAATATTTGCCTTACCACTAATACTAAAACATATAAACCTATTAAGAGTAATGCAAGTGATAGTTTGCTATCCAGTGCTGAAATTATAGCCCAAGGAATCATTACTGTTCCAGAACCGAAGTATTGGCAAAGCGTCTATAAATGCTATGCCTAGTGCACAAAGAAGAGGATATTCTATTGGGAGTCCAGATATTTTTCCAATATATAGTCCAATAAGTACAATAAAGAACGATATTATAACTAATATTACTTCTGCTTTTAAGTAATTTCCAAGTATAGAAGTTATTTCTCTTACGTGGTTTCCAAATCTTTTTACCCATAACCTTGGCACATGATGCTCTAATTGGTCTAAAATATAGAATTTATCTGCACATATGAAATATGTTGAAAGAATAGTTATTGTTATATATATAAAAGCTATTGGTATAAGCCTTATTTTTTGCAATGTATCTGTTAAAAAATTCGTAGCATATTTAGTAATTGAACCTAAAGTCTGAGTAGTACATTTGTCAATTATTTGAGTTAATTCATTTGGCAGGTTTATTTGTTTTTTCTGCAATTTTGAAATACAATATTGAATAAAATTGTATATTTTCTCTATATAAATATTTATACTATCCAATAAACTTGAGCTTTCAGTTATAAGTGTAATAATTCCCCAAGTAATTAAACCAATTAGTATTGTAAAAATTATTATTAATATAATAATGGCACTTGTTTTTCTGGCAATTCCGGTTTTATTTGCAAGTTTTTTTATTAATGGTTCTATTAAAAGTGATATAATAAAACCTATTAGAAAAGGCGTATAAAAAACAGCTAACTTAAATAGTACAAAAATTAATATAAGAGATACTAAAAAAATTGCTACATTTTTAATTACACTTGTCCAATACTTTACTTTTGCCTCCAAATAAAACACCTCTTATAATTATATGTATGCATATTTAATATATGCTTTGTATTAGTATTTATATTTTAGGAAAATTTATACATATCGTAAAAAAATAATAGTGAACTTTTTTAGCTCACTATTTATAAAAATTGTTAATATGTCATCCACGGTGAATTAGGTCGTGGCCTTATTGGTGGTCTTGGTGGCATAGGTGGTCTACCAGGTCTAAATGGTGGTCTGTTCCCACTAGAAAGTTCTTTTAATATTAATATTCTTATTAAGTCTCTTAATAAGAAATTATTTTGCCTTGTTTCTTGTCTTATTTCTGGTTCCTTTGCATTTGGGTTACGAACATCACCATTTTTTAATGGTGCCCTTAAACTATTTTGGTTTGACTGCCTATCTTCAGATTCGAAATTAATATATATTTCATCAGTCATTTTGTCTACTAAGTCTTTAGTAATTTCCCTATTCATATTTTGGCTACAAACTTTGCATACCATTGGATACACGAGCCTGTATATTTCTGGATAAAATTCATTTAGATTTTCTGCATTAGTATAATTTGTTGTGGCCATTGTAGGCATATCATAATAATATTCATTTCTTGGAGCATATGTATTTGCATAAATATTATCGTTTTGATATCCAAGCACACTTCTCATATAATCTTCATAATTTTGATAGTCCATAAAAACCTCCTTACATAACAATATATGCAGGAATTTCAAAATTTTGTGTTTTTTATTAATTATTTTTTTGGGATTTTATACTGATAAAAAATGATTTACAAAAGATTTAAAAATACTTCTAATTCAATATTTGCTTGTTCTAAGATGCTTTTTAATGTTCCTCTTGCAATTTCACTATGCATAGGAACAATACAGATGTTGCCTGTGTCTAAATTTTTAAATTTAGAGTGACTACCTTTTTGAGATATTTTATAAAAGCCTAAACTATTTAAGACTCTTATTATATCCTTAGGTGGCAATATTGGATATTTTGAACTCATAATGCCACCTCCAATGTTGTAATAAATATTTTTTTTGGTATGATTGGCTCTTCATTTTCATTAAACAATTCTATTGCTTCTTTTAAATTTTCTAAAGCTTCTTCTATTGTTTTACCTTGTGAAGCTACATTATTATCTAAACACTTTGCAACATACCATTCGTCTTCTTTTTGAATTATTACATTGTATTTTATACTCATTTAACACTCTCCTTTCAAAATTATTATAGCAAAAGATAGTGTGGATTATCAATACTAGTATTATAATTTATTTACTTCTTCTTTGAATTTTTTTCCTCTTTCTTCAAAGTTTTTAAACATATCAAAACTTGTACTAGCTGGAGAAAATAGAACTACTTCCCCATTCTTTGCTTGTGCTTTAGCTTCTAAAACTGCTTCTTCTACATTTTTTACTCTTATAATATTTAACTCTTTTTTCTCTATTTCAAGTTCGCGAACAACGGCATTTTTAATTTTTTCAGCTGTTTCTCCCATTAAAATTAATGTGCTTACATTATCTATAATTGGCTTTGCAATTGGTTCATAGTCTAAGTGTTTATCTCTTCCGCCAGCAATTAATACTATTTTTTCATTATAAGAATTTAATCCTGCAATAGTTCTATTAGGACTTGAAGCAATAGAATCATTGTACCATTTTACTCCATCTAGCTCTCTAACAAATTCAAGCCTATGCTCTACTCCAGTAAATTCTGAAATTGCCTCTGCTTGCACTTCTGGTTCAACAAGCGAACTTGTTGCAGCAATTGCCGCACAGATATTTTCTATGTTATGTAGCCCTCTTATTTTTATATTTTTCCTATTAATTATGTGTCTTCTTAAATCATTTTCACAAATTTTAATAGTATCTTCATCATATATTACCCCGTTTGGTAATTTGGTTTTTCTACTAAAATAAACAACTTTACCATTAGCAATTTTAGCAAAATTTTTAGTTATATCATTATCATAATTTATAACTAAAATTCCATTTTCATTTTGGTGTGTGAAAATGTTAGCTTTTGAGTCTATATATTCTTGATAATCTTTATGTACATTTAAATGGTTTGGAGAAATGTTTGTTACAACTGCAATATCAGTGCTTATGTCCATATTCATAAGTTGGAAACTACTAAGCTCTAAAACTACTATATCTTCTGGTTTCATTTCAGCAATTCTTGTAAATAATGGAGTTCCAATATTTCCTCCTAAAAAGCATTTATATTTTTTCTTTAAAATTTCATAAATTAATGATGTTGTAGTTGTTTTTCCATCGCTTCCTGTAATTCCAACCGTTTTACTTGGTGTTAATTTTAGAACTAATTCTATTTCTGATGTAAGAATAGCACCTTTTTTTACTTCTGCTTCTATTTCTGGTAAATCTGGTCTGCAAGAAGGAGATCTAAAAATGTAGTCGAATCCAACTAATTTACTTAAATAATTTTCACCTACAGAATATTTTAAATTATATTCTACTACTTTACCCCAAATATCTTCATCTATTTTTTCTTGAGTTCTATTATCAAATACTGTAATAATAGCTCCTAAATTATATAAATATTCAATTAATGGCTTATTACTTACGCCTAAACCTATAATTGCTACTTTCTTTCCTTTTATATTTTCATTAAATTCATTTAATTTTTTATTAGTATATTCCATAAATCCTCCAATACTTCGTTTGCAACTTTTGCTTTCATTTCTTCTCTATTAGCTTTTTCTACAAAAATTTCCTTGTATAAATATTTATTTGTTTGTTTATTATAAATAGCGTAATATACTCTATTTTCCTCTTGTTTTCCGTAATTCTCCAGTTATTCCAATTCCAAAGTCTGAATTTGCAAATGTTGCAACATTTTTAGCCATTTCTTTTGCTGTTTCTATACTATATACAGTATATTTATCTATAATGTCTTTTGCTACACCAAATTTTATTTTATATTCATTAGAATATGTAACAAGGCTAACTTTTAAAACTTCAGATGAACCACTTATATTGGTTATTTTACTAGCTAAAAATCCACCTGTACAAGATTCCATAAAACTAAGAGTTTTTTCTTTTTCTTTTAATATTTTAACAATTTTTTCACTAAAATCTAACATAGGATTATTATATATCAAATTTTAAAAATTAACAAGAAAAATTGGGTAATTCCAATGAAATATACAAAACTTAGAAATTCTGTAATAAAATAATTTATTCTTGGATTAAATGTAAGTATATTATTTTGAGTTTTGTTAATAATACTTATAGAAATATTTTTGGAGGTGCTTTTATGAGTAAAAAGGAAAATAAGAAAAACAATCAGAATAGAAACAATGAAAATAAAAATAATAATCAACAAAATGAAAATAACAACTGTAGATAATTTAAAAGAGGATGTACTATTCATCCTCTTTATTTATGGCCTTTCGTCTCTTCCACTTCTTCCAGCCCATCTTTCTTTTGTATATTCTTCGGCTGCTTTTCTTTGTGCTTCTTCTTCATCTGGTGGATTTACTTTTAAACTGTCACAAAATGAAGAGTGTTTTTGGGTTGGTCTAAATGAATCAAATCCTACTTTTTCTAATTTTTGAACATATGGCTTTTCAAACTCACGCATACTGAAACCTCCAATAACAAATATAATTCAATTATAATATCTTATAATTCAAATGTCAATTTATTTATCTAAATATTTCTTTAAAAATTTTCCGGTATAAGATCTGTCATTTTTTACTATTTGTTCTGGTGTACCAACTGCAATTACTTCCCCACCATTTTCTCCACCTTCTGGTCCTAGGTCTATAATATAATCTGCTGTTTTTATTAAATCTAAATTATGTTCTATTACCACTATGCTGTTACCTGTATCTACTAATCTTTGTAAAATATCTACTAATCTGTGTACATCTGCTATATGAAGACCTGTTGTTGGTTCATCTAGTATATACAAAGTTTTTCCTGTTGCTCTTTTTGAAAGCTCTGTTGCTAATTTTACCCTTTGAGCTTCTCCTCCAGATAATGTAGTTGATGACTGTCCTAGTTTAATGTATCCAAGTCCTACATCATATAGTGTTTGAATTTTCTGCTTTATTCTTGGAACATTTGCAAAGAATTCTAGGGCTTCTTCAACCGTCATATCAAGTACATCTGAAATGCTTTTTCCTTTATATTTTACTTCCAATGTTTCTTTATTGTATCTTGTTCCTTTACATACTTCGCAAGGTATATAAATATCAGATAAGAAATTCATTTCTATTTTTATTATTCCATCACCCTGGCAATGCTCACATCTACCACCAGATACATTAAAACTAAATCTTCCTTTTGAATATCCTCTTAATTTAGCTTCATTTGTTTCTGCAAACAAATCTCTTATGCTATCAAATACGCCTGTATATGTTGCAGGGTTAGACCTTGGAGTTCTTCCTATAGGAGATTGATCTATATTTATAACTTTATCTATATTTTCTATTCCTAATATTTCTTTACATTTTCCTGGTCTTTCATTAGATTTATATAAATCTCTTGCAAGCGTTTTATATAATATTTCATTTACAAGAGTACTCTTACCAGAGCCAGAAACACCTGTAACACAGGTAAATACACCAAGTGGGAATTTAACATCAATATTTTTTAAATTATTCTCATTTGCTCCTTTCACTTCTAATGACATTCTACTTGGTTTTCTTCTTTTTTCTGGAACATTAATTTTAACTCTTCCACTTAAGTAATCTCCTGTGATAGAACCAGATGCTTTTTTTATATCTTCTACTGTTCCTTGAGCCACTAGCGTACCACCGTGTACACCTGCCCCTGGTCCAATATCTATAATTTGGTCTGCAGCATACATAGTGTCTTCATCGTGTTCTACAACAATTACAGTATTTCCTAAATCTCTTAATTTTTTTAATGTTGCTATTAATTTGTCATTATCTCTTTGGTGAAGTCCAATGCTTGGCTCATCAAGTATATACATTACTCCTGTTAGGCCAGAACCAATTTGAGTAGCTAATCTAATTCTTTGTGCTTCTCCTCCAGATAGTGTTCCTGCTGCTCTAGAAAGCGTCAAATACTCTAAGCCAACATCTAATAGGAATTGAAGCCTCAAATTTAGTTCTCTTATAATTTGTTCTGAAATCATTTTTTGAGTTTTGTTTAATTCTAAATTGTTAATAAACTCTTTTATTTTATTTATTGGCATATCTGTAAGCTCTTTAATATTTTTATCGCCTACAGTAACTGCCAAGCTTTCTTTTTTTAGTCTAGCTCCATTACAAGTATCGCAATGGCTATAGCTCATATACATTTCATAGAATGCTCTCATTCCATTAGATTTAGTTTCTTTATATCTTCTTTCTAAAGTTGGTATTACTCCTTCAAATGGCGCAGTAAATTTTCTTGTTCCTGCAGAGCTTGTATATTCAAAATCTATTGTTTCAGTTCCAGTACCATATAAAATTTTGTCTAGAAATTCCTTAGGTAATTTTTTTATTGGTTTTGATATATCTACATTATATTTTTTTGCAATACTTTCAAAATACATTTTAGCCATTGTATCGCCTTTTTTTAGGACACTAGCGCCAAAACATTTTACTCCATCATATAAAGTTTTGTTTCTATCTGGAATAACTAAGTTTTCATCCATTTTCATTAAATACCCTATTCCTAAACAGTCTGGGCAAGCACCAAAAGGGTTATTAAAAGAAAACATCCTTGGTGTTAGTTCTTCAATACTAATATTGCAATCTGGGCAAGCATAATTTTGGCTAAACAAAACTTCTTCTTTTCCAACTACATCAATTACTACTAAATTATTTGCATATTTCAAAGCTGTTTCTATAGATTCTGCTAGTCTACTTCTAATTTCTGGCTTTATTACTAATCTGTCTACTATTAAATCTATATTATGTTTTTTCTTTCTGTCTATTTCAATATCATCTGTAATTTCATAAAGTTTTCCATCTACTCTTACTCTTACAAACCCTTCTTTGGCAAAATCTTCCAAAAGTTTAACATATTCACCTTTTTTGCCTCTAACTACTGGTGCTAACACCTGTATTTTAGTGCCTTCTTCAAAGCTCAACACTTTATCTACTATTTGGTCTAATGTTTGTTTTTCAATCTTTTTGCCACACTTTGGGCAGTGTGGTACTCCCACTCTGGCATATAACAAACGAATATAATCATATATCTCTGTTACTGTTCCTACAGTAGAACGAGGATTTTTTGAAGTGGTTTTTTGGTCTATAGATATTGCAGGTGAAAGTCCTTCTATTGATTCTACGTCTGGCTTGTCCATTATACCTAAAAATTGACGAGCATATGACGAAAGGCTTTCTACATACCTTCTTTGGCCTTCTGCATATAAAGTATCAAAAGCAAGTGATGACTTACCAGAACCAGAAAGCCCAGTAACAACTACCAATTTATTTTTTGGTATTGTTAAACTTATATTTTTTAAATTGTGTACATTTGCATTTTTTATAATAATATTATCATTCATAAATATTTTGCTCCTTAAAATTAGATACTAGGCCGAAATAATCGGCCCAGTTCTTATTCCGGATGAGAATATGCGTAGTGCTTTTTGCCATCCGGTCCAATTGTTTCCACGATTTCGTTTGTGTAGAACCCACCCTTTTCAAATCTTGCGTTAGGATCTTTTGCTACAAGATCTTCAGGGCATTCTTCACACCGGGAACCGTACGGACAGTCTTTGCAAGGCTTAATTCCCTGCATTGTTATCCCTCCTCTTGAAAGGTTATACATATATTCTACAATAATTCTTGTTTTTTTTCAATAGAAACACAGTGAATTATGTTTACTTTATAAGAATAATGTGTTATAATAAATTAGAATTTGTTTGACGACAAGTTCATTAAAAGTCTGCAGTGCAAAAATGCAAGCCTAATAAGGAGGATATTTATTATCATGTATCATCTTTCCAGACGCGAGAGGCAAGCTCTTATTTTTGAGCGTATGAGAGAAGAAGGCAGAACTTCGACTTTTATGTATCTTTACGAATCCGAAATCGATCGGTACAATCGCAATGGCTATTTGGTTATTGCGCAGGCTATTCATCCGCAGAGGAAAGAATTGTTCCTTTGCGAAGTTAAGTTACCCACGCTTTAATTATCAATAGTTTGCAGACTTTTACACCCACCGGTTTTCTGGTGGGTGTTTTTATATTATAAAAGTTTTTCTAATTCTTTTATTTTATCTCTTAACTCTGCTGCCTTTTCAAATTCCATATCAGCGGCACATTTCAACATTTCATCTGTTAATTTTGCAATCATATCTTCTACACTTTCATCTTTATTAATACCGTATTTACTGTTTACATCTTCTACAATGCTTGCTTTAATCAATTCCCTTACGCCCTTATTTATAGTTTGAGGAGTTATTCCATTTTCTTTATTATATTCTTTTTGTATAGTTCTTCTTCTGTTTGTTTCATCAATTGCTTTTTCCATACTTTCTGTTAATTCATCTGCATACATTATAACTTGCCCATTAGAATTACGAGCAGCCCTACCAATTGTTTGTATTAATGAACGCTCAGAACGAAGAAAACCTTCTTTATCTGCGTCTAGTATTGCTACTAAAGACACTTCTGGTATATCTAGCCCCTCTCTTAATAAGTTTATACCGCACTAAAACATCAAATTCGCCAAGTCGTAAATTTCTAATAATTTCTAATCTTTCTAATGCTTTAACATCAGAATGCATATAATTTACTTTTATATCTAAACTTTTTAAGTATTCTGTTAAGTCTTCCGCCATCTTTTTAGTTAGTGTTGTAACTAATACTCTTTCTTTCTTTTCTACCCTTTTTCTGATTTCATTTATTAAATCGTCTATTTGATTTAATGCTGGCTTAACTATTATTTCTGGGTCTAAAAGTCCTGTTGGTCTTATAATTTGTTCTACTACATTATTTTTAGAATGTTCTTTCTCGTAATCTGCAGGTGTTGCGCTTACGAATATGCATTGATTAATTTTATCTTCAAATTCACTAAATTTAAGAGGTCTGTTGTCGTATGCCGATGGAAGTCTGAAGCCATAATTTACAAGTGAATCTTTTCTTGCTTTATCTCCATTATACATTGCTCTAACTTGCGGTATTGTTGCGTGTGATTCATCTATTAATAGTAAAAAATCTTTTGGAAAATAATCGAACAAAGTATATGGTGCACTTCCTGGTTTTCTTTGACTTATATGTCTAGAATAATTTTCTATTCCAGAGCAAAATCCTGTCTCTTTCATCATTTCTATATCAAAATTAGTTCTTTCTTCTATTCTTTGGGCTTCTATAAATTTGTTTTGAGATTTGAAAAATTCTATTTGCTGTTCAAGTTCTTCTTCTATGGTTTCTATTGCCCTATCCATTTTGTCTTTACTTGTTACATATTGAGAAGCAGGTGGAATTAAAATGTGGTTTCTAATTCCAATTCCTTTGCCTGTTAGAGGATTTATTTCTGTTATTTTTTCTATTTCATCTCCCCAGAATTCCACTCTAACAGCAGATTCACTTTGAGATGATGGGTATATTTCCATAATATCGCCTTTGGCTCTAAATGTTCCTCTTTTAAAGTCTATTTCATTTCTTATATATTGCATTTCTACTAGTTTTTTCATTATATCATTTCTAGATTTTTCCATACCTTGCCTTAATGAAAGCATAGATTTCTGATAATCGTCTGGGTCTCCTAAACCATATATACACGAAACAGAAGCAACAATTATAACATCTTTCCTTTCAAATAATGCCAAAGTTGCAGAATGTCGTAATTTGTCTATTTCATCATTAATAGAAGAATCTTTTTCTATATAGGTGTCTGAAGCAGGAATATAACTTTCTGGTTGATAATAATCATAATATGACACAAAGTATTCAACACTATTTTCTGGGAAAAATTCTTTGAATTCTGAATAAAGTTGCCCCGCTAAAGTTTTATTGTGTGCTAAAACAAGTGTTGGTCTTTGCACTTTTTCAATTATATTTGCCATTGTAAAAGTTTTTCCAGAACCAGTAACACCAAGTAAAGTTTGGAATTTCTTGCCTTCTTCTATTCCCTTTGATAAATATTCAATTGCTTGTGGTTGGTCGCCTGTTGGTTTATACTCTGAATGTAGTTTAAACATATTTGTCCTCCGTAATTTCATTATAAAACTATTGTTTGTATTTTATAATAAAATAATGTATGTGTCAATGTATTATATATAAAAATTAAAACATTTGAATTTATCATTGAATTATGCTAATATAATCTTATGGAAAATATGAATTTAACATATAATGTAACTGAAAATATAATGATAAACGATATTTTAGAAAAAATTCTTTTAATGTCTAACAGATTAAAAAATAAACTAATTAAAAATAAAGCTATTCTTCTAAATGGCATATTTGTAGATACTAGAATCATTGCTCATTTAGGAGATGTTCTAACCGTTATTCTAGACTTAGCTGAAGATAATTCTAATATTGTTCCATCTCAAATACCTCTTGATATAGTTTACGAAGATGCTCATATATTAATTGTAAATAAACCTGCTGGAATTGCTGTGCACCCTTCTATGCTACATTTTGATAATTCTTTATCTAATGGGGTAAAATATTATTTTGATAGCATTGGGCTTCATAAAAAAATAAGAGCAGTTAATCGCATAGACCTTAATACTTCTGGTTTAGTTTTATTTGCTAAAAATGAATATATTCAAGAATGTTTAATCAAGCAAATGGCAAATAAAACTTTCGAAAAAACGTATCTTGCGCTTGTATATGGTCATATGCCTGAAATTAAAGGAACAATAAATGCTCCAATAGCTAGAAAAGAAAATAGTATTATTGAAAGGTGTGTTTCATCTTCTGGGCAAATAGCTATTACACATTATGAAGTAATAAAAGAATTTGAGAAATATTCTTTAGTAGCTTGCAAACTTGAAACTGGTAGAACACATCAAATACGAGTGCATATGGCTTATATAGGTAATCCTCTTTTAGGAGATTCCTTATATGGTAATAACACTACTTCTTTAATTACAAGGCAGGCTTTACATAGTTATAAGATGAGCTTTATTCACCCTGTTTATAATAAACCTATTCTAGTAGAAGCAAAATTGCCAAAAGATATGGAAAAATTAATTATATAATTGTCTATATTACTTTAGTGTGATATAATTTTAAAAGGTTTTAATGAAAGGAGGATTTATTTATGGATTCTTTTGAAAATAACCCAATTACTAATGAGGTGGTTTCTACAAACAGTTTGCTTGCAAAAACATTTTTTAGAATGTTTTTGGGATTACTTGCTACAGCACTTGCTTCAATATTTGCTTATAGCACTGGATTTCTAGAAACTGTTATATCAAATGGAAGCTATGGAGCTCTTTTAATAACAGAACTTATTGTTGTTATAGTATTTTCTTTATGCTTTAGAAAACTTCCTGCTTGGGCAGTTACAGTTTTGTTTTTTGGTTATGCTTTTCTAAATGGGCTATCACTTTCTTCAATATTCTATTTATATGAAATGTCTTCAATTACTTATACATTTTTAGCTACAGCAGCTTTGTTTGGAATATTAGCTTATATAGGAAAATCAACTCAAAAAGATTTAACAAAATTCGGAACAATATTATCTGTAAGTTTAATAGTTGGTTTAGTTCTTAGTGTAATTAATCTTTTTATTGGTTCATCTTTATTTGAACTTATATTAGATTGGGCTATACTTCTTATATTTATGGGCTTCACAATGTATGACACAAGAAAATTATGCCATATGCAAGAATTAGGCTATGCTGATGACGAAAAACTATATGTATATGGAGCTATGGAATTATATTTAGACTTTATTAACTTATTCTTAAGAATATTATCTATATTTGGAAAAAGAAGAAATTAATTATAAAGTGATGTTAAAAAATAGAGAAGAATTTTAGTTTTCTTCTCTATTTTTATATTCTTTTAATTTTCCACTATATTCTAAAGTTAATCCTTCTATTTCTTTAAAATCCTCTGGTTTTGCTAAATATGGCAAGTTAGCTTTAATTTGAGCTTTATCAAAAAGATATTTTACAAACTCTGAACAGTAAAAAGAATTTTTAAAATGTATTTTTTTGTTTATACTTACTGCAAATAAACCTATAATATTAAATTTATATGGCTCTTTGCACTCTTTAAATTTTTCTATTACACTTTTAATTGTTTCGAATTGCTCATCTTCAATATTTAAAGAATAAATTTCTGTTTGGGTATTTTTAAATCTTTTAAAAGTACCACTATATATGCTCTCGTGTACGAATCCACCCCAAAAAGGATTATAAGCATTTAATCTCCCAAAGCTATACATTTCATTTAGGTCTTTATCCAAGGCTATTGATATATGTGAAAACTTACCCTTAGTGTACATTTTTATCATTCGAGATAATACTGTGCCTGTATGAGTCAATACAATATATATTTGTTTCATTTTGCTCTCCTTATTTATTATATATAAAATATATATCGCAAGCATTCATTCTTTGCACATATTCTATATCTTTATCGCTTAAATTTTCTTTTATTTTATCTCCATCTGTACCTTCGTTGCAAATTAAAATGAAATTTTCTTTCTCGTTTTTTAAAGTATTTATATATTCTGTTTTATTATCTAAAACTATTGATTTCTCAGCTAATGTAAATAAGTAAACATCATCTAAAAATCTATTATTGTCTGTATTAAAAACATATATAATTGGCATATTGCTTTCTTTTACTTTTTGTGCAATATTATTATATTTTGTATATGTCATTTCTAATTTTGTTCTTGTAACTAATGGGCTTACTAGAACTATTAATAATATAGCACTTGTAATATATAATGTATGTTTGTCATCCCAGTATTTTTCAATAATTTGCTTTACCAAGTATGCATATGTTATTGTTGTAATCGAATAAATTGGTATAATATATCTTATTTCTATGTATGGTGAATTTAGAGCAACTAAAAGTAAATATATTATTATAGGTAATCCTAGTAAAAGAGAGATATTTGTTTTTTCTGTTACATTTCTTTTTTCTCTTTTTATACAGCATAACCAAACTGCTAGAATAACTAACACTATTAAATAGTTAAATATTCCTCTGTTAAGTATTGAAAATAAATATGTATTCAAATTGTTTGTAAATGCCTCAAGCTTTCCTTCATTTGCTCCCACTCCCCTATATCCAAAAAGAATATGGTTTATGGCATATGGCCATATTAGAAGATATATTACTGCAGATATAATTATTGCTACTGTGTACTTAATCCAATTTTTATATTCCTTATTTTTAATCCATCTAGCCGAGAAAATTAAGTATAATCCTATTGCAAATACAAAGAAATAATAATGTGTAAGTCCGCCTAAAATTAAGATTATTCCTAAAGGTAATAGATTCTTAAAAGAAAGGTTCGGTTTATCTAACAAATTAATATGTAAATAGCAAGTTATAAGTACCATTAAATTAGCTAATTCATACATTCTAATGTACATAGCACTATCTAATGATATTAAAGTGAAACCATTAACCAATGTTACTAGTAATGCATAAATATCTTTTTTAAATATTTTTTTACTCAATAGATATACAAAAACGCTTGAAACTGCAAAAATAATCATATTTAATGCAAGGCCCGTCCATTTAGTAAAATTATCTATAGTAAAACTTGCAGAAATTCTTAATAATAAATAGTATAAAGGTGGATGCACATCATTCTTTTGATTTTCAAATACGGCTCCAATATTTTTTGCCTCTTTACTATTTACTTCAAAATAGTCTAAATAATACTCTTTATTGTGCCAAGTATTCAAAAAATCACTATTATCAACTATGCTTAACTTATCATAGTTCATAAGTCCATAAGAATAAGCCTCGTCCATATGGAAATATTCTTTTTTTGTGCCAATGTAAATTCTAAAAATTAATTGTAGTAGTATTATTAAAATTAATAAAGTTATTGAAGTTTTTTTACTTAAATTCATATTAACTCTCCTAAAATAAATATAAACTAGTATATACCTAAAAACTATCACCGTCAACATTTAAAATTTTGTTTTTTCTATGGACAAACTTCGTATTTTTGTGTATTATAATACTATAATTTTTTAAGGAGGGTTACAAATGAAAACAACATTTAAAATTTTTGTAATTTTTTTAGTTGTATTTATGTTTTCTTGTTCTTGTGTTAAAGCATTTGACTTATTCTTAAATTCAAATACCTCTAACACTTCTAATAATCAAGCAAATGACTTAGCTGAAACAGGAAATAATACTAATAGCGAAAATATTACAATTGAAAGGCCAGATAATAATACTTATGTATCTGATAACACAGTCGCTAGCACTGATGATTTTGTAGTAACTTCTTTAGATAGTGCTAAAACAACTTCTACTCCAACCATCACTACTACTAAAGCCGATAATTCTTTATCTACTTCAGATATTATTAATATAATTTTAATTGCAGTTTGCGTAGTTTTAATATTTTTAGCTATTGCTATATTAATTAGATGTAAATAATTTTAAAGAGCTATCACAAAAATTGTGGTGGCTTTTTATTTTATGTATATTTTTTGGAATTTTATAAATAATATTATTGAATTTAATTTTTTTAGGAGGTTTTATTATGCTTAAAAAGTGTTTAATTATATTATTTATAATATTTTCTATTATATGCATATCTAATGTTTGTGCTGCTTCAAACACTATGGCAAATGATGTAAAAAATGGTGTTAGCTCTGCTACAAATACAGTTGTAGATGGTGCAGAAAATTTAGCAAAAGATGTAAGAAATGGTGTTGGGCATATTGAAGATGGAATTGAAGATGCCTTAACAATGAATAATACAGGTAAAGCTACATCTCAAAATGCATATACTGCTACTAGAACTGCAACTACTGAAGCTACAGGAACAAACAATTCTACCATTTGGGTGTGGGTAGTTCTTGCAATTGCAGCAATAGTAATTATAGCATTAGTTTGGTACTACGGTTCTCAAAACAATATTGATTAATTCTATACTTTTAAAAATAAATATGGTATAATATTGCCATATTTATTTTTAAAGTGAGGAATTTTTATGAGTAAATTAATAGCTAAAAATCCAGTTGCTAGGCACAACTACACTATTGAAGATACTATGGAAACCGGTATTGTTTTAACTGGTACAGAAATAAAATCGATAAGAAATGGGAAAGTAAATTTGAAAGACAGTTATGCTGGAATAAAAAATGGTGAACTGTATATTTATAATTTACATATTAGTCCATATGAATTTGGAAACATATATAACAAAGATCCTTTAAGAGATAGAAAATTATTAGTAAATAAAAGAGAACTTAATAAACTATTTGGTTTAATTAAGCAAAAAGGTTACTCTTTGATTCCTATGTCTTTATATTTTAAAGGTAATTTTGTTAAGCTAGAATTAGGATTAGGAAAAGGAAAAAAATTATATGACAAACGTCAAGACATTGCAAAAAGAGATGCTCAAAGAAGAATGCTAAAAAATATAGATAAATAAAAAAACATCACCAGCAAACAGATTCGCTGGTGATGTTTTTTAGGGTATTATGTTGGGTACTCTATGTAGAAGGAGCCCCAACGCTCGCTAAACCAATACTTTTTTATAGTTCCACGTTTTTTGTAAGATTCAAGTTCTTCTGCAACTGCTTCATAAATGTTTGCATCAACAATCCCCTCAACTTTGGGAAGCCTATTTTGTATTACTTCACGAGCATACTCCAACTTCCGATTTTTTAGCTCTTCTCCCAATGTCATATTTTAACACCCTTCTTTTCATAGTGTATTTTGGCTAACTGCCATTTACTACTTAATTATACCATAATTTTACATAATGTTCAAATTATTAAAGTTTTTTAAAAGCGACCACCGCCACCTCCGCCGTCCGGCCTCCGGCCACCGCCAAATGAAGATCCTCCTCCAAATCCTCCTCCTGACGACGATGAGCCAGAACTACTTGCAGCTATTGTTGAACGAGCAGTGCTAACCGAGCTGTTTACGCTTCTATTAACTACATTTATAATGTTATTATTTATAGCATTGTTTAATAGTATGTAATCTATTGCATAATTATCAGTGTTAGTGTTATTATTTATATATAATTTCATCCTCTTTTGTACTTTATCTGCACAACCAAGTATTGTGGCTGTAACTAGGTATTTTTCCCACAATGCTATTTCTGGTAAATCTTTTTCATCAAACTTGCTAAAGTCTTTCAAAAACCTTTTATGTGCTAGCCATTTAGAGAATTCTTCTTTACCATTTTTACTTCTATTTTTATCTTTACTTACAATAATGTAGAATACTGCAGTTAGTAAGCTAATTCCTAATATATACCATAGTATATTTAAACCATTTACCACATTTTTAAATACATTTCCTGTCATAATTAAACTAAAAATGTACGCTATAATAATTGATATTTTAATTATAACAGTAGACGCTTTTGTTTTAAAGAAATTATTTTTTATAGTTTCTTCTTTACTTTCTTTTTTAAATAATTTTATTTTTTTCTGCAATTTTTGAGCTTTATATTCTGTTTTTCCATATAATTTTAGTTCTTCTAGAGTGCATTCATTATTTCTTCCGACTAACTGGAACAATATATCTAAAACTGTTTTTTCTGCTTCAGCTAATCCTTCATTTTCTTGATTAATTAGTACTAATTTTGCATCCTTTTTATTGTTAGGAATCTCTTCGAGTTTTATAACCTTTTTGGCAACCAGATTTAAAATTGTTGCCGATATGCTTAAATTTGTTATATTTTTCTTCATTAGATATTCTATAACATATGGATTGTAATCCCCAGGAAAATCGCGAAAATATAAACCATTATAAGTATTTTTTTCTTTTATTATTTCGATTATTTCATATATGGTACATATTGTAAGAGCTATATAAATTGAAATTATTATAGTTCTGCTTACCTTTCTTGTTTTTGCATCCTTTATATCTAATATTTCAGTATATTTATCTAGAATTTTCCTATATTCTAGTTTTGCATCTTCATCAAAGCCATTGTTTATTTCTACTTCAATGTCATCTAGTCTTCTTCTTGTTAATCTATAATATTTTAAACTATCGAATTGATATTGTATGTCCTCTTTCCATTTTGTATTTACAACATCTTTTAAACTGTTAATTCTATCTAACATTTGAGTTTTCTCTTCGCTATCTTCAAGCTCAGTAACTTTTCTTAATGCATAATTATAGTTAAACATTCTTGGATATTCTTCTAGTTCAATAACGCTTTGGTTAGCTAAATTAATTTCTTGAAGCTTTTGGTTTTCTCTTACTGCATTGGAATCATTAGCCATCATCTCTTCATATTTTAATATATTTTCTCTGCCATCTACATTACTTTTTTTGTTTGCATTTGGTACTAAATCTTTGTTGAACATTATTCTTATTGTTTCAGCTTTATAGGCTCTAACATTCATATCAACAAACGACACTGTTTTGTTATCTAAAATTTTATTAACTCCAGTTAATGGTCCGTGAGTCCAAACTCTTAAGTCATCATCTTCTCCTGGCAAATGTACTATTACCTGAAAATCCTCAATATCTTCTCTATAATTATTTCCTATTAAGTTCCAGTATAGTTCTGCAACATCATTATGTACAACAATTGCATCTTTTATGGTGTATTCCATACAGAAAACTTTTGCCTTCTTAGATGGGCAATATATTTTAAAGTCTGTTTCTGTATCATATCTTGTCATTGTATATACTCCATATTTGCCATTTGATGCACTTTCTACTTTTTGATATTCATTTTCGCACTTATTTATGTCGTTTATAGATTCAAAATTCTCCTGTGAAATGTCATAAATTTTTATATTTGTAATTTCGGATCCATCATAAATATCAGTATTTCCCATAAAATTACTATATATCCCTGTAAAAGTGGTTGCTTGGGAATTTTTAAATTTGATTTCTCTGCTTCTTCCATTATATTCTCCTGAAAGTAGAGCCATTTCTTTTATTGTAATTGATCCATCCGTATTAATTTTTATGTCTTGATATAATTTTTGGGTTACATCGTCTGTAGCATATAAATTTTGGTTTAATGCTATAAATGTTAAAAACATAACAGCTAGGCATAGTAAAATCTTTTTATTCATAGGCCCTCCTTATATAGTGCCTTTTGATCCAAAAACATCTACCATTTTATGCTTTACAGTTTCTTTTATTAAATCTCTTGCTGGTGTTAAATATTTTCTTGGGTCGAAAACATTTGGCTCTTCTGCCAATACTTTTCTTATTGCTGCTGTCATAGCTAATCTTAAATCTGTATCTACATTTATTTTAGATACACCAGAAATGCTTGCTTCGTGTAGTATTTCATCTGGAACACCTTTTGCGCCTGGTATATCTCCACCGTATTTGTTACAAGTTTCTACAAGTTCTGGTATAACAGTTGAAGCTCCGTGTAATACTATTGGTGTGTTAGGTATTTTTTCTTTAATTTTTGCTAGAATATCAAATCTAAGTTTTGCTTCTCCTTTAAATTTATATGCACCGTGGCTTGTTCCTATTGCTATTGCTAAAGAGTCGCATCCTGTTCTTTCAACAAATTCTTTGGCCTGGTCTGGGTCTGTGTACATAGCGTCACTTGCTGCAACATTAACATCATCTTCTATTCCTGCTAGTTTTCCTAATTCTGCTTCTACTACTACTCCCTTTTCGTGTGCATAATCTACAACTTTCTTTGTTAATGCAACATTTTCTTCAAAATCATATTTTGAACCGTCTATCATAACAGATGTGAATCCTGCATCTATACACATTTTAGCTGTTTCAAAATCTGGTCCGTGATCTAAGTGGATTGCAACTGGTACTTCTGGATGTTCTTCTACAGCTGCTTCAACCATTTTCATTAAATAATTAATTCTTGCATACTTAATAGCACTTGATGATGCTTGTAAGATAACTGGTGATTTTGCTTCTGCTGCAGCATCCATAATTCCTTGTATAATCTCCATATTATTTACATTAAAAGCTCCTATTGCAAAGCCTTCTTTCATTGATTTTTCAAACATTTTTTTTGTTGTTACTAATGGCATTTTTCATTCCCCCTATATACTTTTTTATTTATTTTATTTCTAATTTTTAATATTGTCAAGCAAAAAATATAAGAGCAAAAAATTTGCTCTTATACTAGAAAATTAATACTTGCATTTGTAGCTATCACACATTGATTCATCTTCTGCTTTGCCATTATTACATCCTGGGCAAGCACACACCATTATCTCATCTAATTCACATAATTTTGAAGTTTCATCATTATATTGGCAACTGCAAACATTACATTTGATTTTTTGATTTTTAGCCATAATACATATCCTCCTTTTCTAATATATATTATGGCTATTTTTTAAAATTTTATTTATCTTTCTTGAGTTTTCGAAATTTCATCTATAAGTCCTTTTAAAATTATTGCTTCATCTGATTGTTCTGGATATCTAGATAAAGTGTCCATATACGCCTTTTTTGTATTATTACTGTTTTGCTTAAGTGAATTTGCGAGCGCTCTTTGTAGCATTTCGTATTTTAAAAACTCTTCCAAGCTCATTTTGGCTGTTTTCTTAGATTCACTATACATAATCATAATATCTTTTGGTTCTTTAGTAAATCCTTTAGTAAGCTCTCTTACTTTTCTAACAAATTCAGATTCCTCAATAGGTTGTTCTTGTAATTTACTATCAGGACTAAACCTTATTGTTTCTAAAAATTCTTGATGATGTTTGTTTCCTGCATTATTCTCTTCAGGTTTAACATTTTTTGTATTACTTCCAAAAAAATTTTTAAGTTTTCTTCTTTTGTCTAAATTTTTTTGACTTTTATTTTTTCCCACGATAATTCTCCTTTATTATTAAAATAACTCACTTTGTATATTATAGCACACATATCCGGGAAAAGCAAATCTTATGTTAACTTTCTTTGCTGTTAATTTGTTTTTTACACTCTTTTGAAGATTCTTTAAAACTTAAGTACCAAGATATTCCATTCTTATTTTCTTTAATTTCTTTTTTTCTTTCTTGCAGCTCGCACCAAGTATTTGGTTTAGGTACTATAATTGGTTGCCCTGGAATCCAATTAGCTGGTGTAGATGCATTATTACAATCTGCAGTTTGCAAAGCCTCTACTATTCTTAATATTTCCGGTATACATCTTCCAACATTTAAAGGATATACTAAAATAACCCTTATTATACCTTTATCGTCTATTATAAATACATTCCTTACTGTTTCTGTTGTATTTGGTACTGTAGATAGCATTCCATATTTTCTTGCTATTTCACCGCTTCTATCTGCAATAACAGGAAAAGGAACCTCAATTCCAGTTTTTTTATAAATGTCATTTATCCAAGCTAAGTGAGAAGGATTACTATCAATACTTAGACCAATTAAATATGTATTTAAATTGTTAAAAAATTCATTTGCCTTTGAAAAAGCAATAAATTCAGTAGTACATACGGGGGTAAAAGCCTTCAATTTGGGGATATTATATTAATCGGCTAATTTCAGGTTTTAGCTCGAATTTCACACTTTTATCGTGATAAATCCATATTTTATCAATTAAACACTCTA
>OIYS01000694.1_pt1 | contig 21300 bp, 17 predicted proteins | sample 1588271 | NCBI WGS metagenome assembly OIYS01 (sample SAMN03283286) | human gut metagenome | biome: human-associated habitat; material: feces | host: Homo sapiens | place: Peru | collected 2012
TATATTTAAGTAAATTAATGATAAACCGGTATTAAAATATGTTCTGAATATTTTGTTGTTTTTTGCAATTTCTTTTGCACTTTTGTTAGGAATCCCGATTGATTTGGCAGACTTATGCTCTGCTTTTTTCGTAACCTCTATTTGTTGTATCCCAACCTTTATTATAAAGCCTTATAAAAATCCTCCCGAATTGCTTACAACCGGGAGGATTTGTTCATTTATTCGTCGATTAATTCGCCTTTTCGGACGTTGTTTCCGTCTTGGGAATACTTATCGGATCAACCTTACAGATAAACATAAGACTCGTCTCCATATAGTCGGGAGCAGAAGTATAAATTCTGTTCTTCTGACCGAGCTGAACCCACTTTGCAGTTCTTGCGATAAGCTCATCGTCGGAGGACGCGAGCGTTATACTGTCGCTCGAACTCGACTGTGCGAGAGTGTTCAGAGCGTTCGTAAGGTCGGTCATGGTCGAGGTCGACATTAGCTTCGTTAAAACGTCGATAAGCTCCTCGTTATCGTCTAAGAACTTAGAAAGCTTTTCGAGCTCCTTCATAGTCTGCGGCAGATTCTCAAGAGCCTTTGCCACCTCGGGATCATCGAGAGCCTTCTGTAATTTCTCAAGTATCGGGGAAACCTCCTCCATACCCTCGGAAATGCTCGAAAGCGACGAAAGAAGATTCTTCAAAAGAGGTACATTGGAAACCGTCGAAATAACGCTCTCAATATCGCTCGACTGCACGGTATTGAGGAATTTTTTAAGCGCCTCGATATCGTCTGCCGTCAGCGTTTTACCCATTACGTCGAACAGCGCTTTGTTTTCGCTGTAAAGCTTCGACGCGCTCTTGATAGTATCGGTAAGCTCCGAAAATGCATTTTGGTTTTCGAGGAACTTCTGAATAACGTTGTTGGGGTCAACCTGCGCAACGGTAGTTTTAAGTGCATTTATTTTATTTAATACTTCCTTAACGTCATCAAGCGACTGGGGAAGATTAACATCAAGATCCATAGCGCATACGGGAAGAGTTACAAGATACATGTCTCCGCTCTCGAAATTCGTAACGTCGGCAGTGAGCGTAAACGTATCGGGAAAAACAAGATCCTTAAACTGCTCGTTGTTCGTGTCTATACCGAGACTCTGATTAAGTCCCGGAGCACCGACGAATCCGACCATCTCGTTGCTTCCCGTTCCGAGAGACATTCCCGTCGACACCTTTATATTCGAATATACGCTGTAGTCGAGAATCATTCCGCCGGCAACGACAACGGGGTTATAAATCGTGATTTTCTTTCCGTTGATTTCTACCTCTTCGCTTATATTGTTAGTAAGCTTTATCTCCATTTTGAATTTACCGGATTTGCCGGCAAGGTCGCCCGGGGAAACCTCCGTCTCGTTGAGATAATACTTAATGCTTGCGGTAACGGGCATCTGCTTATCAGACGTGCCGTTATAGTAAAGGTCGGTCGAGGAAATGTTCCAGTACATTTTACCGTCCTCGGAGACGGGGGTGTTGTGACCCTTGGCGTCCTTAACATTTTTCAGATCGGTCGAATCGAGAACCTTTACACCCGAAAGCTCCGTATGAAGATGGTCCGTTACCGTAATGTATCTCGGCGAACCGTCGGGATTAAGGTTAGCGTATACGGTTTCGGATTTTTTTACCTTATCGGTCGTCTGGGTATAAACGGGGTTAGTATATTCCGTAGTGGGCTCGTCGTCTGTTTTTGAGGACGAACAGGAGGTGAATCCAGTCATCACAATCGCGGCTGTCGTAAATACGGAAACTATTGAAGCGAGCTTTTTCTTAATCATTTCTTTCTCTCCTTTTCCGCCTTTTTCGTTTGTTTGCCGGTTTTCCGGTTATCGTCTTTTTTATTTGATTTTTTTAAATCCCTGTTTTTGAGCCTCTCGTCATGCTTTGCTTTACGCTCGGCGCGTTTTTCGGCTCTCAACTGCTTCTGTTTTTCTTTCTGAACATAAGGATTTCTCAAAACCCTTATTTCGTCCGCGGCAAGGTCGATTGTCTCGCCCTCGGGACCTTCGACTACAAGCGGTACGCTTCCCTTGTTGCGCTTCCAGCCGGCTGTCGTCTTTTCGATGACCTTATCGGAAACGATAAGAAGCGACGGCAGGAATACTACGATTACCACAGCGCTGACGATTGAACCCCTTGCGAGAAGGGCGCATATCTGCTTTACTATATCGATATCGCTCAGACAGTAAACTCCGAAGGTCGCACAGAAGAATACAAGTGCGCTCTGGAATATCGATCTGTCCGCAGAGTCCGCGGCTTTTCTCATAGCCGTAACTCTGTCCGGAGTGTGGCTCAATTCTTCTTTATACCTCGTTGTAAGAAGTATTGCATAGTCGACCGTCGCGCCGAGCTGAACACAGCTTACGACTGTGGGGGCGATAAACGGAATCTCCGAATTCAATATCGTCGAAATCGACATATTCAGCATAATGGCAAGCTCAATTGACGCAACAAGCAGAACAGGCAGCGAGCCGGATTTTAAGCAAAACGCGATAACGGCGAATATTGCCGCTATCGAAATAATATTCGTTACGACGAAGTCGACGTTTGTAACGTCTATAAGATCCTTTGTCATAACGCCCTCGCCCGTCAGAAGCGATCCGCTGTCAAAGCTCTTGGCAATCCTTGTAATTTCATCTATCTGTGCATTTATCGGGTCGGTTGCGGATTCATAACTTGTATTAATCATTATCATCTGCTTACCGCCGGTCGCAAGTATTGACTTCACGGAGTCGGGAAGTATCGTCGACGGTATGCTCGAACCGACGATCGAATTCATTCCGAGTACGCTTGTAACGCCGTCAACCTTTTCTATTTCCTTGAGCATTTGTGTAACGTTGTCGCCGGCTATCGAGTCGTCGATTATAAGGAAGTGAGTCGTCGTCATGCCGAAATCCTCTTTAAGGGTATTGAGCGCGACTATCGAATCCATATCGTCCGGCATCGACTTCATAACATTATAATACTTGGGAACGTTGTTGTTTCCTATATAAGCGGGAATTATGAGAATGACAAATATAATCGCAAAAATCTTGCTGTGCTTCGTTGTAAATTTATTAATCGGCTTAAAGCTCGGTATAAGACTCTTATGCGTGGACGAATATATCTGTTTTTCAAACGTAAGGAGCAGGGCGGGGAGCACGACAACTACCGTTACTATACCGAGAACAACGCCCTTTGCCATAACAAGACCGATATCAAGTCCGAGCGTCAGCTTCATAAAGCACAGCGCGACGAATCCGAATACCGTTGTAAGCGAGCTGCCTGCAAGAGATACGAACGTACTCGCTATGGCGTGCGCCATGGCGTTCTTGTGATCCCTCGGCGTTTTCATACGCTCCTCCGTGTATCTGTCCATCAGGAATACGGAGTAGTCCATCGTAACGCCGAGCTGAAGAATAGCAGCAATACACTGCGTTATATATGATATCTGACCGAATATTATATTCGAGCCCATATTGTAAATAACGGCAAGACCGAGCGCGGCAAGCAAAACGAACGGCAAAGCAAAGCTCTCCATTGTAAACATCAGCGCGCACAGCGACAAAATAACCGCGGCGGCTATGTATATGGGAGCCTCCTTGTTAGCAAGCTCGCCGGATTCCTCAAATATAGCGGACATACCGCTCATAAGACACTGCTTTGATATAACGGATTTTATCTGCTTTACCGTATTCAGAGTTTCCTTTGACGCACTTGCTCCGTTATATCTTATAATCATCAGCGTGCTTTTTCCGTCCTTTGAGTAAAGCATGCTTGAAAGAACATCGGGCATTATCTCCTCGGGAATAGGTGCGTCGAGAACGCTTCCGAGCCACATGACGTCGGCAACGCCGTCGATCTGCGACACCTTTTGCTCTGTCTGATTCATGTCGTCCCACGCCATGTCCCTCATGACGACTATCGACATTGACGCGCTGTGGAACGTCTCGTCAAGCACGGTCTCTCCCTGTACGGATTCAAGATCGTCCGGCAGATACGACAGGATATCATAGTTAACATACGTTGCGAAATAGCCTATTGCGGACGGGATAACAAGCAAAAACGCGATAATCATTATCAGCTTGGGATGTCCCGCAATCCAATGGGCGAGTTTATTTATCACTGTCAATCAACTCCTTAGCTGTAAAATCTTTTAATATATATTCTATTAACGCAGATATAATAAACCCGTTTTTTAAACTAAATGTTAAATATCATTCGTCTGTTTATTAAATTTACAGATGATGTTTATTTGACATTTGTATATCATTAAAGCCCCCGTCTGTAATTTAAACAGTTCAAGGGCTTATTTTGTCATTTAGAATTTAATTCTGTCCTCAATATAGGAAACAAGCTCGCCGACGGGAAGTCTTATCTGCTCCATTGAATCGCGGTCGCGTACGGTAACGCATCCGTCGCTCTCGGAATCAAAATCGTAAGTAATGCAGAACGGCGTGCCTATCTCATCCTCACGGCGATATCTCTTGCCGATAGATCCGGTTTCGTCAAAATCCGTCATGAAGCTCTTGCTTAACATATCGTAAACCTCCAGAGCCTTCGGAGAAAGCTTCTTTGAAAGCGGAAGAACGGCGGCCTTGTAGGGAGCGATTGCAGGCGAGAGATGAAGAACGGTACGAACGTCGTTTTTCTCCTCGTCGAGAACCTCCTCGTCGTAAGCCTCGCACAAAAGCGCGAGAACCGTTCTGTCAAGACCGTAGGTAGACTCGATTATGAACGGGATATATCTCTCGTTCGTTTCCGGATCAAGGTATTCAAGCTTCTGTCCGGAATACTCCTGATGTCTCGTAAGGTCGAAATTCGTTCTGTTGTGAGTACCGTTGATTTCACCCCAGCCGAACGGAAAAAGAAACTCGATATCGCACGCGGCCTTTGCGTAGTGCGCGAGTTTTTCGTGGTCGTGATATCTTAAATGCTCCGCGGGGATTCCGAGGTCGGTATAATATTTGAATCCGTATTTCTTAAAATACTCGTAAAGCTCAGCGTCGGTACCCTCCTTGCAGAAGGTCTGGAACTCCATCTGCTCGAACTCAATCGTTCTGAACGTGAAGTTACCGGGGGTAATCTCGTTTCTGAACGCCTTGCCTATCTGACCGATGCTGAACGGAAGCTTCGCTCTCATACTGCGCTGAACGTTCTGATAGTTAACATACTCGCCCTGTGCGTTTTCGGGACGCAGATAGATAATACTCTTGGAATCGTTCGTGACGCCTCTGTACGTCTGGAACATCAGATTAAATTCACGTATATCCGTAAAATTATGCTTACCGCAGTTGGGACATGGAATGTGATGATCCTTTATGTATTGGAACATCTCCTCCTTCGTCATTCCGTCGGCATGCGCGTTCGGGTCGAAATCGTCAATAAGATTGTCGGCTCTGTGACGCATTTTGCACTCCTTGCAGTCAAGAAGAGGGTCGGAAAAGCTCGCTACATGTCCGCTTGCCTCCCAGACGCGGGGATGCATAAGAATATCCGCGTCAACCTCGTAGCTGTTTCTGCGTTCCTGAATAAATCTCTTTCTCCACGTATCCTTTACATTATTTTTAAGTCTCGCTCCGAGAGGGCCGTAATCCCACGTATTCGCAAGACCTCCGTAGATATCGCTGCCGGGGAATATAAAACCCCTGCCCTTGCAGAGAGCGACGATTTTTTCCATTGTTTTATCCTGATTGTCCATTGTTAAACCTCCCGAAAACGCAGACGGCTTCTGCGCTTTCTTTTTATATTATAATAATATTATTATACCTTTATAGATTTGTCAAGTATCCGTAAGCGAGGCTATTACTCTGTAACGCCTAAAAGTTTGCATCTGATTGCAAGTATGGCAGTGTTTAACAAGGATAAAAACGCAGGCATGCTGTCGCCTATCAAGTTTGAAGACGCAGTTAAACGCTGTCATACGCCGTAATGCTTGTAAAGTTTTAGGCGGTGCAGAGTGATATTATACAATTTGAAAGCAAAAATCCGTTTTTCGTAAGTCTTATTCCGTTTTCGTCCGAAACAAGAAGCCCCGCCTTTTCGAATTCAGCGCATTTTCGGCGCATTTTTTTCGGAATTCCAAATCCGAAACGCTTTTTAACGTCCGTCTCCTTTAATCCGTCGGCAAGTCTTAACCGAAGCATTACGAATTCATTAAAATCTCCGCCGTACGATTCGAATAAAGCCTTTTCGCCTTTTATAAACGAATCGATATCACGTTTATAATAAAAACGGCTGTTATTTATAAACGAGTGCGCCGCCGGACCTATGCCGAGGTAATTTTCATCAAGCCAGTACTTTAAATTGTGACGGCTTTCGTACGATTTATAGGAAAAATTCGAAATTTCGTACTGCTTCATCCCGTTTTCCTCAAGATATCCGCACAGCGACAGGTACATATCGCACACCTCGTCCTCGCCGGGGAGAACGAGCTTATCGCCCATTTTCGCAAAATGCGTGCCGGGTTCGACTTTGAGCATATACGCGCTGACGTGCTTAACGCCCGAATCGATACAGAATTTCGCACTTTTAAGAAGCGTTTTTTCGCTCTGAGACGGAATACCTATCATTATGTCGAGCGAAATATTTTCAATTCCGGCCCTCTGCGCGTCCGATACGGCCTGCCTTACTTTGTTAGAATCCGCAAGCCTGCCGAGCTTCCTGCGTTCAATATCGGAGCTTGACTGCATGCCGAGCGAAATGCGGTTGACTCCGTAAAAATTCAATTTCTTAAAAAATTCGGAATCAACCGTCGACGGATTGCACTCGACGGTAATCTCACAGTTTTCGCTGATTTTATAATTTTTCCGCGCCGAATCGAGAATTTTACCGATAATATCCGCGCCGAGCACGGACGGAGTGCCTCCGCCGAAGTAGACAGTATCGAATTTAAAATCGAAATCCTTTGTAAATTCCGCGCCTCTGACGTTCGTTTCTATTTCATCAATAACGCTTTCGGCATATTTTAACGCCGAATCCCCGTTATATCTTAACGAATAAAAATCGCAGTACGGGCATTTCGACATGCAAAACGGAACATGAATATATAATCCCGCGTTCATCAGTTCTGATCGTCAAGCTTGAGGATAGCCATAAACGCCTCCTGCGGAACCTCGACGGTACCGAACGAGCGCATACGCTTTTTACCCTCTTTCTGCTTTTCAAGAAGCTTTTTCTTTCTTGTAATATCGCCGCCGTAGCATTTTGCCAGAACATCCTTGCGCATTGCCTTGATAGTCTCTCTTGCAATAACCTTTCCGCCTATCGCAATCTGCACGGGAATTTCGAACATCTGTCTCGGTATATTGTCCTTTAATTTTTCGGCAATCTTACGCGCTCTCGGGTACGCCTTGTCCGCGTGAATTATAAACGAAAGCGCGTCTATCATATCGCCGTTCAACAAAACGTCGAGCTTGACGAGATTCGATCTCGCGTATCCTATAAGCTCGTAGTCAAACGAAGCGTAGCCCTTTGTCCTCGATTTGAGCGAGTCAAAAAAGTCGTATATTATCTCGTTCAGCGGCAGTTCGTAGTGAATATCGACTCTGTCGGGAGTAATGTAATCCATATTCTTGAACACGCCCCTGCGCTCCTGGCACAAATCCATTATCGCGCCGACGTAATCGGGCGGGGAGAAGATATGAGCGTTAGTCATCGGCTCCTCGGAATAATCGATAAGCGCGGGATCGGGATATTTTGTCGGGTTATCGATTTCGAGAACCTGACCGTCGGTCATATGAATTTTATATATAACGCTCGGAACGGTAGAAACAAGGTCTAAATCGTACTCTCTTTCAAGCCTCTCCTGTATTATTTCAAGATGAAGAAGTCCCAAAAATCCGCATCTGAAGCCAAATCCCAGCGCACCGGATGTTTCAGGCTCGAATGAGAGAGCCGCGTCGTTCAGCTGTAATTTTTCAAGCGCGTCCTTTAACGCCTCGTAATCCGCGCCGTCTGCGGGATAAATTCCGCAGAAAACCATGGGGTTGACTTTTCTGTAGCCCGCTAAAGGCTCTGCGGCGGGATTCTCCGCGGTCGTGACTGTGTCGCCGACTCTCGCCTCGCTTACCGTCTTTATCGAAGCCGTAATATATCCTACCTCGCCGGATTTCAGGCACCTTGCGCTCTCTAACGAGGTCGCCCTCATTCTGCCGGTTTCGACAACGGTGAATTCGGCTCCCGTCGCCATCATACGCATGGTGTCGCCGGGCTTTATCATACCGTCCATAACGCGGACGTAAACTATAACGCCTTTATAATTATCATATACGGAGTCGAATATGAGCGCGCGGAGCGGAGCCGAATCGTCGCCCTCGGGCGCGGGGATATCGGAGACTATATGCTCTAAGACCTGCGAAACGTTTTCGCCCGTTTTTGCCGAAACTCTCGGAGCTTCGGAGCAGTCAAGCCCTATGACGTCCTCGACCTCTTCGGCTACCCTGTCGGGGTCGGCGGCGGGCAGGTCGATTTTATTTATAACCGGTACAAGCTCCAAATCATGATCGAGTGCGAGATATGTATTCGCAATTGTCTGCGCCTCGATTCCCTGCGTAGAGTCGATTATCAGCACAGCGCCCTCGCACGCGGCGAGAGAACGCGAGACCTCATAGTTAAAATCGACGTGACCGGGAGTGTCTATCAGGTTAAGCTCATACGTTTCGCCGTCGCTCGCTTTATAATTCAATGTAACGGCGTGGGCTTTTATCGTAATTCCCCTCTCTCGTTCGAGATCCATATCATCCAGCAGCTGCTGCTGCATATCACGCTTGGCTACGGAATCTGTAAGCTCAAGAAGCCTGTCCGCAAGCGTCGATTTTCCGTGATCGATATGCGCTATTATGGAAAAATTCCTGATGTTTGATTTTTTTTCTTTCATACGGTATTCCTTTTCACATTTCGTCTTTATTATCAAGCGGTTTAAAGCCCTGACCGCGTATCTCCGTAGAATCCGTTATGATTATAAACGGTCTGGGGTCAACGCTTAAAACCATTTTTTTTACCTTTGCGACCTCGTTTGGGTGAACGGCGGTCAACAGCATTTTTTTGTTCTGCTTATCGTACGTGTTCTCAACGTTTACAACCGTAACTCCGCGATAAAAATTAGACCTCAGAACCTCGGTGACCTCGTCGTACTTTTCGGTTATTATCAAAAGAAGCTTGTTTCTGTCCGTTCCGTACAGAACAAAATCGAGCGTTCTGCCGCTGACGAAGAAAACGATAACGGCGTACAGCATACTCTCTATGCTCTTATAAACAACGCCCGCCATGCATACAACGCACAAATCCATTATCATAACAAGCCTGCCCATAGGAACGTAAGGAACGGCTGATTTTATCAGCTTACCGAGTATATCCGTACCTCCCGTAGTGGCTCCGCGGGAGAAAACAATACCGAGTCCGAGTCCGCACAGCGCTCCGCCGAACAGCGCGGCGAGAAGCCTGTCGCCCGTGTAAATAATATTATATTTTGAAATAACAATCTCCTGAATATCGATAATCGCCGAGAGAATGAGAGTCGCGGTAAAAGTTTTCATTATAAAATTCTTGCCGTACTTTATAAACGAAGCGACAAACAGCGGTATATTGATTAAGAACAAAATAGTACCGATAGGCAGTACGGGGAATATATAGTTTATAAGAATTGCGATACCCGTCGCTCCGCCCTGCGCTATACTGTTGGGGGAATTGAATATATTAACAGCCGCGGCGTAGCAGAATCCGCCGACAATATAGCACAGCAGATCGAGCGCCACCGTTTTAGGCGGAAAATCGCGTCTTAAGTCGCTGATAAAATTACTGCAATCCTTTTTTTTCATAGATAATCCTTTCACCGATTCACATTTCGTAAATATATGAAAACAATTCCTTGAGCCTTTGAAAATTCTTTGATATATATAAATATCCGAACAGCGCCTCAAGCCCCGTCGCCCTGTGATACTGCGCCTCGCTTGCGTTTTTCGGCGTATGCGAGGTGTGCGCGTTGCGTCCGCGTTTGAATACCGCAAGCTCCTTTTCGTCGAGCAAATCGAGTATTTTTCCCGCAAGCTCGGACTGAAAAACCGCACTTACGTATTTTGTGGACTCCGGATGAATATTCGACGGCGAAACATCATTTCTGCATACGAGCATTTCCCTTATCATAAGCGAATATACCGCGTCGCCGAAGAATGCGAGATTCAAAATCGGTATTTCCGAAATTTTCACACCGTCCGAAATACTTATCATACCCGCGTCCGAATTTATGTTATCAGGGTACATACTCGAACTCCATATCGTAAATATTAACGGTGTCGCCGTCCTGTATTCCGCGAGAGCGAAGAGAGTCAAGAATTCCGCTCGTCTCCAGAACCTTCTGGAAATACTGTAACGATTCGTAGTCGTCGGGGTCGGTTTTATTGAGTATTTTTAAAAGCCACTCCGCCTCGACATAATATGTGCCGTCTATGACGTCTATCTTATATCCGCCCGATTTTTTCTTTGTGAGCGTCTCCATCGGAACGCTCTCTGTTTCATAGCGTTTTATAGGCGGGAGAGCCGCGAGCATGGCGGCCGCCGCGTTTATGAGTTCCTTGGTACCCTCTAAAATCGGCGCGCATATCTCGAAATACCGAAGCCCTTTATCCTCGATATATTTTCTGAAGCTCTCCCTCTGCTCGTCCGTCGCCATGTCGATTTTATTGCCCGCGACTATCTGCGGACGCTTTACAAGCTCGGGATTAAAAACGGCAAGCTCCCTGTTTATCGTTTCAAAGTCCTCGACAGGATCTCTGCCCTCGCTTCCGGAAACGTCGACTACGTGTATGAGCATACGGCATCTCTCGACGTGGCGTAAGAACTCATGTCCGAGTCCCGCGCCCTCGCCCGCGCCCTCGATAAGTCCGGGGATATCAGCCATAACGAAGCTGCTTTCCGGACCCATTCTGACAACGCCTAAAACGGGAGTGAGAGTCGTGAAATGATAGTCGGCGATAATCGGCTTTGCCTCGCTGACGACGGATATAAGCGTCGATTTTCCGACATTGGGGAAGCCTAAGAGTCCGATATCGGCAAGAAGCTTAAGCTCAAGCGTTACGTCCCATTCCTCGCCGGGGACTCCGTCCTTTGCAAAACGCGGAGTCTGTCTCGTCGGCGTCGCGAAATGACTGTTGCCCCATCCGCCCTTACCGCCCCTGGCGGCAACGAAGCGTTCCGAGTCGGACATATCCGCAAGCACGGCTCCGCTCTCCTCTTCTCTTATTATTGTACCCTTAGGGACTTTAATTATCAGATCCTCGCCCTTTTTGCCGTTTCGGTGACCGCCCTGCCCGGGCATACCGCTCTGCGCGGTGTACTTTCTCTTATAGCGAAAATCCGAGAGAGTCGATAAATTCGTATCGACCTCGAATATAACGTCTCCGCCCTTGCCTCCGTCTCCGCCGTCGGGACCGCCGGAGGAGACGTATTTTTCACGGTGAAACGCGACGGCTCCGTTACCGCCGTTTCCCGCTTTGATTTTAATTTTAGCTTTATCTACGAACATATATTTTACCTCTGACAAACTTTTGCTTATATATATTACCATATAAATTTTAAATAATAAATAGCAAACAAAAATTTTTTATATATATATTTAAAAAAAAGAAAATCCCGAAGTCCGAATCAAAAATCTGATTCGGACTTCGGGATTTTTGCAAACACTCTGAATTCCTGAAAGGAAAACAAGAAACCGAATTAAAAAGAAATTAAACAGTTTCGTCCTCTTTTTTACCGAAAATACCGTTGAGACCGAGAAGCTTTAAAATAGCCTCGATGAGTCTGATGATTGAAAAAATCTTGAGCTTAGCCCATGAAAGATCCTTCCAGTTTATATTACCGTAATCCATTTTATCTTACTCCTTTATACATTATCGTTTATGTTTATTATAACGTCGGATAAAAATAAATTCAAGCCTTTTTTATCATTCTTTCGTTTTTTTGTTGATTATGCCATAGACTCTATGATAAAATATATAAAAATTATTCTACGGAGTTTCATCTATGGAAAATACGTATAAAATATCTGCCGTAACGCCCGGCGAAATAAAGGCTTCCGACATTTTAAAAAGCGAAATCGCAAAGAGAAACGCAAAGTGTCCGTACTCTTTTAAATTCGTTTCGGACAAAAACACGGACAGGGATTCTTATAAAATATCAAAAAATGCAGACGAAATAACGTTCACCGCGTACGGCATACGCGGATTCATGTTCGCAATCGGTCATTTTTTAAGAAAAACTAAAATTGCCGGCGGCGAAATCACGCTGACTGAAGATATTGTCGGCGCATATTCGCCTATTAAAAAAATACGCGGTCATCAGCTCGGCTACCGCGACACGCCGAACACCTACGACGCTTGGGACTATGATACGTATTTTAATTATTTTAAAGAATTGATGTTCTTCGGATGCAACACCATGGAGCATACTCATTTTGAGGACAAGGATGAAAATTACAATCCGCTTATGAAATATAAGCAGGACGAATTCTTAAAAAAAGCGTCAAGCCTTGCCGACGAAATCGACATGGACGTATCCGTATGGTACCCGAACGACAATTCCGACGAGGACGAATATTATTCCTCACGCGTTCATACGTTTGAAATTATGCCCCGGCTCGACGTTATTTTCCCTCCCGGAGGGGATCCGGGATGCTTTGACGGGGACGAATTCGTAAAAAGAGCGGACATTCTCGGAGCTAAGCTTAAAAAAATCCACCCGAACGCCGAGCTTTGGCCGAGCGCGCAGGCTCCCGATATCGAGAACTGGGGAGAAAAATTTATTGAAGAAATGAATAAGCTGCCCGAGAATATAGACGGCATTATCACGGGGCCGAACAGGGCGTTCGACCTCGACGTTTTGAGAAAAAGACTCCCCGCAAAATACCCGATACGTCTTTACCCGGACATCACGCACAACGTTCGGTGCGAATATCCCGTCCATGCTTTCAGAGACGACTGGCACTACGCACTCGCGTCGACGCTGAGCCGTGAGTCCGTAAATCCGAGACCGCGGGAATACGCGTCGCTTCACAAGCTGACGTCGCCCTACGTAATCGGAAGCGTCAGCTATTCCGAGGGCGTCACCGACGACGTAAACAAATTCGTTTGGTCATATCTTGACTATTACGGAGAGGAGAATATCCGCGATATAATTCTCGACTACGCCCGTCTTTTTATATTCGAAGCGGACGAAAGCAAAATCGCCGACGGTATTCTGAATCTCGAATATAACTGGGAGGGCTCTCCGGATACAAACGCCGGAATAGAATACACTTATCTGATTTTCTCGTCCGAATTAAAGAAAAATCCCCGTCTTTCAGACAACTGGCGTTTTCTGATACTCCTGTTGAGAGCCGAATGCGACCTTATCGTGAGAAAACGCATGATTTTTGAAAATTCCCTTATAAAAAAAGCAAAAGACAGCTTAAAATACGGCGATATAACACGCGCAAGGGAAATTTTAAATACCGATTACGATTCGGAATATAAAAATTTAAGAAGCGATATCGCATCTCACGCAAAAATGCTGTTTGATATGATAGGACTTCAACTTGACGTTAAAAACTGCTTTGCCTCAAGCTGGGAGCGCGGAGCGGTTCTCGATACAATCGACAATCCCGTAACCGACAGACGGTATATTCTAAACCGTCTTGATTACGCCGGAAAGCTCCCCGACGGCGAACGAAACGGTTTTATTTCGGATCTTCTTAACAGAAACAAAGTCGATAACGACGAATACTACTTTTCTTTCGCCATGCACGGCTTTGACGTTCTCGGCGTAAGACAGAAACCCGATTTTTATATGGATTTTCAGGGCGATAATCCCGGAAAAAACAACGGCTCGATACCGATGTGTATGCTCAAGGTTTACGACCACTATTACTTTGACTGCAAAGTCGGAGGACTCAATTCGGACAGTGATTATAAACTAATATTAAATATTAAACCGAGATACAGGGACGAAGTAAAGCATTTCAAAATAGAAATAAACGGACAGACGCTTTACGACGGAAAACAGTACGGCGGAGAGAGAGACGAAAAGTACGACGAGAGGTACTCCGCTCCGGGATTTGAAACTCATTCATATACAATCAAAAATTCAATGCTCATAAACGGGTGCGCCGATATAAGCATACACGAACCGAAAGTCGGAATCATGATATCCGAATTCAGAATTATCAAAGACAAGGAGACTGACAAATGAAGAAGAAAACAAAAGTCCTGTTTTCGCTTTCCGCGCTGACCGCCGCGGCGGCGGGCGGAGCGGCCGCAGCGGAAAAAATCCGAACGGCTTTCAAAAAGGATGAAAATAAACGTAAGCTCTACGACCTCGCGGACTGCGCGATAAACGCGGTTACGGGAGGGCTTGCCGCCATTCTGCCCGACGTCGGCAGACCCGATTTAATAGATTACGAAAGCGAGAATTTCTATGAGGGCGATGAGAAATTCTTAACCGCCCCTGCCGACGGAGCAAGGTGGAGATTAGGCTTTTCAAAAGAGAGTATTCTGCCGTACGACGTTACGAACGACGAATTTTACATAGCGGGATATCTTGCGTTTCCTCCCCACAGAGCGGACGGCGTGCTCGACGATTTATTCGTAAGAGCCGTCGCGCTCGATGACTGTTCGGGCAGAGGAATAACCGTTTTCGCCGTTGTCGACTGCGTTGGAATTTCGAATCACGACATACGCGACATACGTTTTCTGCTCGAGGATTTCGCAAAGGAAAACAATATAAAATCCATTAACGTTTCGGCAACTCACTGTCATTCGGGACTCGACACGCTCGGAATATGGGGCGATATCGTCGGCTCGCTCAAAAACAACGTTATTGAGACGATAAAGAAAACCTATAACTTCAAATCGGGCAGAAACGCTCGGTTCATGGGCGAATTAAAAGAAAAAACCGCCGAAACAATCAAAAAAGCCGTCCTCGATATGAAAGACGGAGAGCTTTCGATTGCAACAGTCGACGGCGGAAAATTCATGCGCGACAAGCGTCCGCCCGACGTTTATTTGAAAGACATTAACGTAATGCGTTTTATCCCGTCCGACGGTACCGCTCCGACAAAAGCCGTTTTCATGGCGGCGCACCCGACGTGCGTGGGATATTCGAACTGCTCGGTAAGCTCCGACTTTCCGCTGTATATATGCTCACAGCTTGAGGAAACCGGAAACAACGCGCTGTTCTTCCAGGGCGCGGAGCTTGCGATAGCGACAGAACGCGGGGCAAATATCCCCGAGGGACTTGACCGTTTCGAGGGAATACAGGAGTACGGCAGGGTTATCGGCAGATTTGTCGAATCGATAGGCGAGGAATCGTATAAAAAAATCGAGCCGTTTATAAACGTCGGAATCAGGGAATTCTATATTCCCGTTACCAATAAGCTTTTCCTTGCTCTCGGAAAGTCTCATCTTGTCAATCATAATATAGTAACCGTCCCTAACAGCTCGGACATGGGATTCATAACGGAAATAGGCTATGTCGAATTAGGAAGCGAGTACAGAATCGCACTTCTCCCGGGTGAGGCGGCACCGGAGCTTCTGCTGGGGGGCTGCTATTCAAAGGAAGAATCCTATAATCATGAGGAATGGACTCTGCCGAGCATGAATTCACTTACCGACGGATATATGTTCGCAATAGGCTTATGCAACGACGAGATAGGCTATATTGTTCCCGACAACGACTGGGGCGGATTCGTCGCTCCGCTTCACTATGAAGAGCTTGTCTCCACAGGCAAGACAGCCGCCTCGCATATCGTCAAGGCTTTCATGGCTCTTGTCGACGAGTGCAAAGCAAAAAAGAATTAAAATTAAATAACAAAACAAGCCGGGATACACGGGATTTTCATTTTTCGTGTATCTCGGCTTTGTTATACATTGTGTCGAATATCTACTTTTCCTGTAGGTATTGTCTCTTGCAGGAACCTGTGTATAAAAGGTAACGAAGCTCCGCAGAAAACTGCGGAGCTTCGTCGGGGAAGAGAAAATAAAATGAAAAGGAATTGAAAAAACTATACGTTTTTCACAATTAATATTGTATATCATTTCGTCTAATTTGTCAACACCGAAATAATTATAATTTATTAATTTTTAATTACAATTATCGTTAAATGACATCAATTATGTATGATATACAACACATGTTGTATAATTAGTCAAGAAAGTCTCTTAATTTTTTGCTTCTCTGCGGATGACGGAGCTTTCTCAGAGCCTTTGCTTCAATCTGACGGATACGCTCTCTCGTAACGTTGAATTCAAGTCCGACATCCTCCAAGGTTCTCGGATGACCGTCCTCAAGACCGAAACGAAGCGTAAGAACCTTAGCCTCTCTCGGCGTAAGAGTCGAGAGAACGGAGTTAAGCGCCTCTTTCAAAAGCGACTGCGAAGCCGCATCTGCGGGAGCGAGCGCGTCGTCGTCGGGGATAAAGTCGCCCAAATGGCTGTCCTCCTCCTCGCCTATCGGGGTTTCGAGCGAAACGGGCTCCTGGGCAACTCTCAGAATCTCTCTGACCTTTTCGTTCGACATTCCGAGCTCCGCGGCAATCTCCTCTGCGGTGGGATCTCTGCCGTTCTTATGAAGGAGCAGACTGTTCGTCTTTTTAACCTTATTAATAGTCTCGACCATGTGGACGGGAATACGAATCGTTCTCGCCTGGTCTGCTATCGCTCTGGTGATAGCCTGTCTTATCCACCACGTAGCGTAGGTTGAGAATTTGAATCCCTTTGTATAGTCGAATTTTTCGACGGCTTTGATAAGACCGAGGTTACCCTCCTGAATAAGGTCTAAGAACTGCATGCCCCTTCCGCCGTAACGCTTGGCAATACTGACAACAAGACGGAGGTTAGCTTCCTCCAGTCTCTTTTTCGCCTTTGCTCTGTCGACCGGGTCGTCGCCCGCGATTCTTATGGCGAGGTCGATCTCCTCCTCCGACGTCAGAAGCGGAACCTTGCCTATCTCTTTAAGATAGACCTTGACCGGGTCGTCGTTTACAATGTTTTTGCTGTCGCTGTCGTCGACCTCGGCTTCCGCGTTTCTGCCGATATCCGACTCAAAACTGATGTCGTCAATCGAAACGTCCGCGGGCATATCGTCGACTATCTCAATGTTATTGGCTTCAAGTGTTTCATAGAGTTTGTCAAGCTCCTCTATGTCGAAATCAATTTCGAGAATGGTGGAATCGATATCCTGCGTAGTGAGCTTGCCTGCCGCTTTACCGCGTTCGACAAGCTTGTTAATAACATTTTTTTTCTCGTTTGCGTCCATAACTTTCTCCGATCCTTTATTTTTCTTTCACATATATATAATACGAATTATCTGTTTAACTTTTCTTAAACAGATTGAGGAACTGCTCGTCGCTCATTGACGACGGATCGCCCTGTTCTCTTATTCTGCGTTCTTCCTTAAGCACCTTTACGCAGTCAAGACACTCCTTTTTTGTATTGCCCAGCTTGGAGCGTTTTGATTCGAGCATTGCAAGATAACCCATTTCCTGCGGTGTAAGCTCGCCCGCAAAATATGATAACTCAACGGCTTTGCAATCCTCGATACGTTCGGCTATCATAGAGTACAGCCTGTAATTGAACGGCGTCGCAAAATCCTCTTTCGTCAGTTTGTCTTTTATTTCCTTATAAAAATCCGGATTGCTCAACAGCGTGGAAATAAGCGTCTCCTCCGCTATGGCGGCACGGAGATTCTTTTTTCTGTCGGGATTCGGGCTTGTCTGTCCGCCCATCGCAGCAGAACGCGCGCTGTTATAAATCTCCTTGTTTTCCTTACGTTTTTCGGCAGTTTTTCTGCGTTTTACCTGCTCTAATATCGCTTCCTTAGAAACGCCCAGCTCCTCTGAAAGCTTTGAAGCGTAAACGTCGCGGCTTATCGGGTCGTTATAGTAAGCCAAAACATCCGCAGCCTTATTTAAATACTCAACCTTGCCCGCGGAATCCGACGTATCTATGCCTGCCTTTATTCCCGCCAAATCGAATTCTATATCGTTTACCGCCCCCGAAAGAATAGCGCGCATACGCTCTTTTCCGAATTTTTTAATAATCTCGTCGGGATCCTTTCCTCCAGTCATTTTTGCGACTCTTATTCTGACAGGCGTTTTTTCCAAAATACCCATCGTTCTCTTCGTCGCCTTCTGCCCCGCCTCGTCGCCGTCGTAGGATAGAATTATTTCATCGGCGTAGCGCGAGAGAAGCTTTGCCTGCTCCTGCGTGAACGCGGTTCCGAGTCCGGCAACGGCGTTTGTAAAGCCCGCCTGATGATACGCGATTACGTCCATATATCCCTCGCAGAGTATAAGCGTTCTGTCCGTTCCGCGTTTTGCGAGATTCAGCGCGAATACGCCCTGACTTTTCTTATAAACAAGCGTATCCGACGTGTTTAAGTATTTCGGCTTAGAATCGTCGAGAACTCGTCCGCCGAACGCTATAACGCTTCCGCGCAAATCGATAATCGGGAACATGACCCTGTTTCTGAACATATCGATAATCGAGCCGTTTTTCGTTTTTCTCGCAAGGTCGGCAGATAACAGCTCGTCGTCCCTGTAGCCGAGCGAACGCATGTGCCGGGTAAGAGAGTCCCATCTGTCGGGCGCAAATCCCAGTCCGAACCTGCGAATCGTGTCGTGCGTAAGACCTCTTGAAAGAAAATAGTCAAGACCCGTCTTGCCCGCGTCCTCATAAAGCGTTTTATAGTAAAACCTCGCCGCGTCCCTGTTGGCTTCGAGCATACGCCTGCGCGCCCTCGCCATGCCGTCGTCGTAGCCGTCCTCGGGCAGAGGAAGTCCGCTTCTCTGCGCCAGCGACGTCACCGCGTCCGCGTAGTCGAGATTTTCCATACCCATTGTAAATGAGATGATATCCCCGCCGGCTCCGCAGCCGAAGCAGTAATATGACTGGGTATCGAGATAAACGGTGAACGACGGCGTTTTTTCGTTGTGAAACGGACACAAACCCTTCATTATCCGTCCCCGGCTTTTCAGATCGACGTATGGCGAGATAACGGCTTCTATATCGTTGCGTTCTTTTATCGCCGCGATAAATTCATCGCTGAAGCGTGCCATAATCTCTCCCTCCGTTTCTGCCTTTTCACCTTGTTATACGCAAATTAACGCGTTAAATCCTCTTTTTTTTAAAATTTTTTTATGTTTATAAAATATTTGTCTTCTGATACCGTTCTTCAACAATTTCAAACGCATACCTTCCCCGTCCCTCGTCTGTAAGCTTAGACGAAAAACGGCTGACGTTTTCTTTCGGAACAGAAAAAACAACCGATACCCTGTCGGTAAATTCAGCGTTTTCGACCGTTCCGGCAAATTCGGGAATCATTGACGACAGCTTGCCGTAAAAGTTATAATCACATTCCGATCTTAAAACGCAGAACGGCTTCATCGCAACGATACCTGCCGCCTCAAGAGCTATTGACGCGGTGTGCGAATACGCGCGGACGAGCCCGCCCCCGCCGAGCAGTATACCGCCGAAATATCTTGTTGCGACAACGACGCAGTCCGTCACTCCGCTTTTTTCTATAACGTCAAGAACGGGTACGCCCGCCGTCCCCTGCGGTTCGCCGTCGTCGGAATATCTCTTCGTATTTGATTCTCTTAAAACGTAAGCGTAGACGTTATGCTTCGCGTCCCAGTGAACGGAGCGTATCTTTTCTATGAATTCCACGGCCTCCCCGGCAGTCGAAACAGGCTTCGCATAGCCGATGAACCGCGAACGCTTTTCGGTAAATTCGGCGTGGTTTTCTTCATTCAACGTGAGATATCCGCTCATTTGATCGCTCCTTAATACGGCAAAAAAGCCACGATAGGCGAATGCATACCGTGGTTTTAACGCTTGTTGTTACGGCCGAAACCGCTCTCATTGCAAGTAAAAACTTACTTTGAGAGATTGTAACGCTTGTTGAATCTGTCAACACGTCCGCCTGTATCTACCAGCTTCTGCTTACCGGTAAAGAACGGATGGCACTTAGAACAAATATCAACGCGAAGATCGGACTTTGTAGACGAAGTCTCGATAACATTACCGCATGCGCATCTAATCTGCGTGGGTTTATAGTTAGGATGAATACCCTCTTTCATTTGGTTCACCTCTTTCAAACAGTTTATAGCAAACGTAATTTTAACACAACACGTAAAAAAATGCAACTGTTATTTTGATATTTTTTATTTTTTTGCATCGAACAAACAAGATTATGCTTTTTCTTTCTGCTTTTTCGCTTTTTTAAGCCATACCGCGTTTGTTTCGGACATCTTTTTACCTACGAAAAACGGAGCCAATTTATTAACGGCAAAACAGGGCAAAATCATTATGAGCATAGCAATAATAACAATCGCAAGCCACAAAAATCTGTTTGTCTTCAAATACGTCTTGTCTATATTAATTCCGGTTATAAGTCCCGTTACTATCATTACAAAAGTACACGCCTGATTATGAAATGCATAATAAAACAGCGTGTTTCTGCCGAGAGCTTTCATAAATTTCGGCAAAGGAATAAACTGAACAAGTAAAAACGAAGCTAAGGTTCCTGTAAACATTATAAATATGTTTAAAAGATAGTGATTGTAAATACTGTCGTTTATATTCATTATTATCCACTGTCCGAATAAGAAACGTGCCATACAAAGACCGACACAGAATATTCCCGCAGATATAAGCCCGATCTTCAATTTTGTTTTTTTATCAAGAATATTAATATAATCTCTGAATAAATATCCGAATACAAAAATCGGCCAAATAATTAACAGAGCGTTTACCCTGAACGGCAGACATTTCCCCGGAGTTAAAGCAAAATACCCCGCAATAAGCGAAATACAGGACAGTATCACCAACGCTTTATCGCTTTTTTTCGTAATTTTTAAAACGATAAACATTATAATTTCCGTAAGAAACAAGTTCGGCACAAACCACAAAATGTCGCCGTGAAGAAGCATTTTCGCAAGCGACTGCGGATAGCTAATCAGGAGAAGCGGATTTTTTATAAACTGCGGGAGCATAGTCAGCGTCTGCGAGATAACCGACAAATACAAATACGGAAGAAACAGTCTGAATATTTTATTTTTGAAAAAAGCTTTGACATTATCAATTTTTTTCTTACTGAACAAAAACCCCGATACCGCGAAGAACAGCGATAATTTTAAATGAGATGAAAACGAAGCATATAAATACACCCCGGATCCCGCCTGATGTCCGAATATAACAAGAATTATAGCAAAAGGGAGTCGAACTCATAAGGTTTATATCCACCCTCTTTCCGCTTC
>OIYS01000696.1_pt1 | contig 21266 bp, 19 predicted proteins | sample 1588271 | NCBI WGS metagenome assembly OIYS01 (sample SAMN03283286) | human gut metagenome | biome: human-associated habitat; material: feces | host: Homo sapiens | place: Peru | collected 2012
CCTGAGGGTAGGAGGATTCGTCAGCTTAACTTACTGACATTGCGCGATCGGCTGAAGATTTATTTGCCTGGAGAAATCCGGTTATTGCGGATCTGTTTCACCGCATGAAATACATGGAGCGCTGGGGAGCTTGTGAAAATGAGGTTACCCCCCAAGTTACCCCCCAAGACAAGGTGAAAGAAGCTGTATTTGCCTTTTGTAATGTACCCAGGAGGAAAAAGAAACAGCAGAGTACTGCGGATATATGGACATGAAAAGCTTTGCGGCACGGTATTTGAGGCCATTGCCGGATGAGGGAGGGCTAAAGCTGACAATTCCGGAAAAGCCTACCAATCACCATGTCCAACTCGGGAAGCTTCCGCATTGAAATTGACACGGCAAAAAGCGGCATCCCAAGTATTTCCTTTTCACATTGTGATTAAGAAAAACTTGTAGTGAACATGTTTTGATATCTTGCCCGATATCATGTCGGATGTCCGACGATTCCTTTGCGGGGAAGATTTGGCGCTAACGTTCAGGAAGCCGAGAGACGGTTGATAAACAGCGAAAGATACTAGTGGAATAAAACCTAAAATGGCCCCTGCTGTATGACGAAATCACCGGCAGGGGCCATTTTTAGCACAAAACGAACAGCGTTATATTGTCAGCTGCGCCATGTACCGAATCTCTATATTCCTTCTACCAAGACAAAAGTGGAAAACGACCTCAGAAGGATTCTTCTTTTTGAAAAAGAACCAACACAATTAATGCTGCATATCCTGCGTCTCCATCATATCCATCAAATTAACAGCAGGCAGGCAGCTGTCTATCAGCATGAGCAATTCATCGTCGTAATTACGGCGCACCTGACACTCTGTGTCAAAAATCATCGTGGGTTCCTCCTGCTGCGTGACCGTCGGCCAGACGGGCAAAGATTCCTGGCTGGGCACTCCGGTCCGGGCAAAGTGCAGGAAGGCACCGAAGATCTGTGCCTCCAGCCGCTCTGTGACCCCGGGGATGGAGCAAACCTCTACCTTATCCGTGTTGTGGAAAAAGAAAGGAATGTCCGAGCAATGCCAGGCAATCTTGTGCAGCAATGGAAATTCCAGGGTGAAGTTGTACAGATACGTCCCCGCCTTCTGCCCCCGGGCGTGCATGGCTGCCAGCTTCTTGGATGGCTGCCGCATAATCCGGTCGAGGATCAGCAAATCGACAGGATTCTTGCCGGGATATGCTTTGGCGAAGGCCGCAAGGGCCACCTGGGTATGTTCGCCGTAGACCGCCTCCACCATCCGGGTCGTTTCCGCTTCTGTCAGTGCGGTTTTGTCGAAAGTGGGAAGGGCAAAAGCGAATTCGCCGAAGACAGAGCCAATCATCAGGGGAATCTCATAGCCGTGGGAGCGCATGCCGTACTGCAGGGGGTTGCCTAAGAACCAATCGTTGACCTGCGGCATGCCGCCTACATAAGCCCCGGTCCCGGCAACGTCCGGCATGACCTTGGTGTAAACCCTCACCAGCTCCGGATAAGGCAGTGTCTCCAGTGCCTCCACATCGGCGTCGGTGAGACCCAGTTCCGCCAACATAGCCCCCACGATCTTTTCACCGTTTCCCTGACAGGAAGGCATCATGGAGGCATCGCTTACGCCGCTCATGATCAGTCCCTTGTGGAACAGGCCGTCCGCCGCCGGGATCTGCATCAGATCCGCCACCTTCATGCCGCCGCCAGACTGGCCGAAAATGGTCACGTTCTCCGGATTGCCGCCAAAGAGGGCGATATTGTTATGAATCCATTGCAGCGCCGCTACCATATCCGCGTGACCAGCGTTACCGGAGTTTTCATATTTCTGACCGAAGGGGGACAGATCCAAGTAGCCCAAAATGTTCAGCCGATGATTTACGGAAACCACCACCGCATCCCCCTCCACGCACATATTGCGGCCATCATAGGCCACTTGCTCGATGGAGGAACCGGCCGCGTATCCACCCCCGTGGAACCAGACAATAACGGGCTTTTTCGCTTCCCTATCCAGTGCAGTGGTCCAGATATTCAGGTTCTGGCAGTGCTCGTCCATAGGCCAGTAGCGGTGCGGCACCAGCAGCTCCGCGGTTGGCTTATCCTGGGTCATCAAGGGGCAGACGTAGCCATAGGAGGTGGCATCCTTGACACCCGTCCACTTGGAGGGGACGGGCATCTGGAACCGATCAGCATAGGCATAAGGAACGCCCTTGAAAATATATGTGCCGTCATAGAAGTAGCCCTTCAGCTTGCCGGAAGTGGTTTCCAGTACCGGCACATTGTCATAACGGAATGATTTACGCATAGGAAAGCATCCTCCTTATCCGAAGGTCCCCGACGTCCGCACAGCCGGAGACCGATGCATATCTTTTGGTTTTACAGCGGTTTATGGTTTTGCGAAGCATTCGCCCGCTGTAATAGACAATCATTTGCGAAAGCCGCGCAGGACGGGCCTTCAGCCTTTCTCACTCGCAGGATACCTGGCAAAGACCCGCTTCATAACCTGGGCGCTCAGGAAGGATAGAATGCCGGGCCCCAGAAAAGTCAGGAAAGGCAGAGCAAAGCTGACGAACATCTCCGGATTCAGTACCACTGCCACCACCGGGAGCGCATGCAGAAGCATCACCAGCAGCGTCGCGGGAAGATTGCTCAGGCCCAGGAGTAAGGCGTTCCGGAGGGTTTTGCCCAAGGTCTGATCATAGCGGGCCAGCAGTGGGAAGGTGTACACATACATCATCAGGCACACGAACACCGCCGCCCACAGGATTGCCTTCAGCACCTGCCAGCCGTCAGGCAGGCCCTGCACAACCTTAAAGTCCAAGATCAATGCCGCTGCCGCTGCCAGGAAGACCAAACCTGCCGCCATTCCCTGCTTCCAATTATTCCGAAAGGCTAAAAAAAACAATTTTGCCAGGCCGCTGTCGTCTTCCGGGTATCGCAGATTGACCGTATAAAGTGCCACGGTGGACGCGCCAATGGTAACTACCGGCAAACTGCAAAGCAGCCACAGCAGATTCAGCAGGACCATGTCTGCTACAGAATTCAGAAACCGGCCCAACGGTCCGTCATATCGCAGAAAATTTCTCATCCGCAGCTCCTTTTTTTCTGCTGTAGACCATATACGACCCGATAACCAGCAGCGAGACTGCCAGTACAAACGCCGCCATTACGTGAAACCCGCCGCGGGTACCCACCCGATCCACCAATTGTCCGCCCAAGAGGTTAGCCGACACCGACGCCAAACCGGCCTGGACCGCCGCCAGCACACTCTGGCCCTGAGACATCTTCCCTTGCCGGACATGGGAGCTGATATACTGGGTACAGCAGTAATAGGTAGTCATATAGGTGACGCTCTGGAGCAGCTGCGCCCCCACCATGGTGGGTACCGCTCCCAAACCAACCAGGAACAGCCTCAGACTGGTCATTACAGCGGAGAAAGCCAACAGGGGGATCTCCCCGAACCGTTTCGTCAGCTTCCGCGCACAGAGCAGGATCGGCACTTCACTCAGAGCCGAGACACAGCTCAGGATCCCGATCAGCCGCTGGGAATAGCCCAGCTCCACGGCATACACACCAGTAAAGGAGCCGCTGAAACCCAGGCCAACGGATTCCACAAAGGCAAACAGCAGGACAAAAGCCACCTCACGGCTCACGAAGATCCCTTTCTGGGCAGAAGAAAGCCCCACAGACTTCGGCGCTTTCTCTGGCCCTCCGTCCATGGGAATCCGCAAGACCACCAGCGCAAACACAAGGTAGGCGCCGCAGGACAGCAGAAACTGCACCGACGGGTGTCGCTCCAGAAGAAATCCCGCCAGAAAAACGATCAGCGCGAACCCCAAGGTTCCGCCGATACGGATGGTCGCAAAATTGCACTGATAGGCTGACGCCCGGTCTATGACAATCGCGTCGCACAGCGGCAGCAGCGCGGAACTGAACATGGACAAGACTATCGTCGCGAAGAAACAGACCGCGAAGCTCTTTCCAGCATAGTACAGCAAGGACGCCGCCGCGGTGCATACCGCCAGTGCGGCAAGGATCGTTTTCCGCTTACCGCTGCGGTCGCTGACCCAGGCCCAGAGGGGCTGGATGCAGATGGCGCAAATCGGACTGGCGGCAAACAGGACGCCGATCTGGGAGGAGGTCAGGCCAATGGATTTATAGTAGACGGAAAAAAAGGGGGCGCAGATTCCAGCCGCCACCCAATACGCCACATTGGTACGGAACAACTGCAGCCACCGTTTTTGAGACTCTTGTATTCTTTTCATCAGATAATTCTCCTGATACCTTCTGCTGATGGGCCTGGGGGCCCATCAGCAGAAGGTCCTATCACGGGGCTACGACGACCGCCTGGCCGTCCTCCGCCAGGGTTTCCATCATCATGTCGTTCATAAAGGTTCTGCCAGGCAGCATACACAGGATGTGGGCGCTGTCCGCATTCACAGGGAACTGGGTGCCGTGAAGGATCAGGGGATTTAACTTCACAAAGGTGCCCTTGGGAACCAGGAAAGCCTCTACCGTATCAACGCTGAATTTCCTGCCGGGGAGGGGTGTGCCAACAAAGATGATCACATCCGCGTCCAGAGGCAGCAGACCCTCGCAGGTGAACTTATGGGCCTCCAGCATCCGTATGACATTGCGCTCCTGTTTGGTCACCTTACAGACGGAAACCGTGGGCAGCGTGGTGGTTCCGAAGTCCAGCTTCACCACATCGGCGAAAAAGCCCTGGGGGAAAACGGATTTCCTGGACAATGCCTCATCATCCAGCAGGTTCATGTATTCGCCGTACTTTTCAAAACGCTCCTTGCTCAGGGGCTGTGCGATCAATTGTTTCATAACGCTACCTCCTCAGGAAATACAGGTTGGACCACTTTGATCCGGGGAATCATAGTGCAGATCCAGGTATCTTGCCACTTCCTTCAGAACCGGCAGGTATTCCCCGTAAATGCCGCCCAGGTGGTGGATGTAGGGACCGAACATCAGCTTTTCCTCCCAGGACTTCCAGTTGTCCGTCTCCATCCAAACGTATGTACCCGTGGTCTCCGGACCGGTCGTACTCCGGCCCTCTCCCACGAACAGGTGGTAGCCGTCCTCCGCGTCGTCGAAGCGGCACACCGTCAGGCTGCCCTGCTTCATTTCAAAGTGGACCTGGCCGCTCTTCAGCTTGGGGCTGCTGGTTTTGGAATGCAGATCGTAGGCGAAGGGGCCGCAGTGCCACAGCAGCTCCGCGTTATCATTCTCCGGATGGCGGATGGTCAGATCCGCCAGGAAGCAGGGTTCCTTGCCCAGCATGCAGGCACGCAGGATCACCATGGTGATGGCGCCGTTAATGTCTGTCTCGCAGGCCACGGGGATTCCCTCGTTGGTCAGCTCGCTGACAGCCGCGCAGGCGGGCATCCCCAGCAGCGAGCAGGTGGGCCAGCACTCGATGGCCGCCGCCGTACAGCCGTTGGCCTCCAGCTGCTGGGCAATGGCCAGTTTCAAGGCCACCACCTTCTCCACGCCGTCGCTGCCGGCACAGCTGCAGTCGAACCGCCCACGGAACGCTTCCACCTGACTGACGAAGGATTCCTCCTTATCCTCGAGGATCTTCGCCATGGTCTTCTGCAGAATCACCGGAGCGATGGCCACGGTCTGGATGCCGAAGCGGGTCATCAGCGCCGCCTCGTTGGTCATCACGCTGCGGAAGGGGCCGGGATGCTCGCCGATCTTGCCGATGCGCAGGTTCTTCAGATCCTTCAGCACGCAGGTCACACGGACAAAATTGTCGAAGCCGCGGCGGAACTCCTCGCTCTCCGCTTCCACATTATAGATATAGCTGTACTTCACACCATAGCGGCGCATTACCTTGGTGGCTGCGAACATGCCACACTGGGTGTCCCTGCCTCGCTTCTGCTCAGAGTTGGGATTCTGGTCCCGTTCGCCCCAAACCAGGACGGGAACCTGAAACTTGGAGACCACATCCGCTACGGAGCCTTCGTCACCGAAATCGCAGAACAGGACGAAAATCGCGTCCACTTTTTCTTTCTGGAACTTGGCGACTGCCGCGGGAGATTTGGATTCGTGGTCGATAATGCCATTTTCCACCACATCATCAATGGTAACAAGTCTGACCACATCCGGAAGAATCCCGGAGATAACCTCCATACATTTCTTCTTTTCCTGGATGGCAACATTCACATCCAGCATGCCTCTTCTTGTGGGCAACACGCCAATCGTTACTTTAGCCTGATACATAGTCTAGCCCCTTTCTGTAATACTCGACCCGTTGGTCGATTTCCGTATAGTCGATGATACCGGTCCGCAGGAACTGCTCCAGCACCTGTTCGTTGGGAATGCCGGCCCGCCCGCCGATTCGGGTACACTTAATGGCGGAGGTGCCGCTGGCGTAGCGGGCGCATTCTTTCAGGGAATATCCTTTCAGCAGGGCCGCCAGGAACGCGCCGTGGAACACGTCGCCCGCGCCCACCGTATCCTGGGCCTCCACCTGGAAGGCCGGCAGCCAGAAGAAGCCCTCCCGGTCCAGGCCCACACAGCCCTTCTCCCCAAAGGTGAACACCACAGCCTCCGGCCCCATAGCCATCAGCTGGGCACACTCATCCTCCAGCTCATCCAGGGCCTTCCCCCTGCTGTTGGGGAACAGCTTGTCGAAAACAAATTCCGAGCCGACAAAGTAATCAATTTGCGGAATCATGCTGCGCAGTCCCTCGGTATAAGAATCCGCGTCAATGAAGACCTTAATGCCCTTTTCCCGGGCGATGGCCACCGCTTTCCGGGTCAGGGCCGAGGTATCCGCGATAAACAGATACCGGGCGCGCTCCAGGTAGGACCAGTCTACCTCTGCCTCTGTTAGAGGCTTTGTCTGTCCCATGCGGAACAGAATGGTGCGGGTCTGGGTGTCCTTCTCGCTGATCACCACAGACAGGCCGGTATTGCAACCGGTACGGACCTTCATATTGTCTACATTGATGTTGTGCCGCTGAAAATCCTGATAACAGAATCTTCCGAAAATATCGTCGCCCAGTACGCCGCCCAGGGCGCAGCGGACGCCCAGCCGCGCCGCCGCAACCATACCGCTGGAAACCTTCCCGCCGCCCTGCCAGCTCAGGTCATTGAGCCGGGCACCACCGTTTCGCTGGGGCAGCGCATCCAGATTGGCGTTCAAATCCATGCAGGGGGAGTCCAGGCCAAAAATGTCAAAAGTTTCCATTCAGCCTCCTGCTATCACAGAGAGAAGCCGTTGGGGTTCAGCAGCCGGATTTTCCCCCGGACAAAGTCCACCATCCCCTGCTGCACACCGAAGAACATCGCCACACCGTTGCGGTTATGGCCGGTTTTCTCAATGGTCGCGTCAAAGGCGTCATAGGTGGCCGCGAAATACTCCGTAGCAATGTTGAACTTGCTCATGCCCAGATTCACCGCCTCCCGCATCTGCTCATCGGGAATGCCGGAGCAGCCGTGAAGCACCAGGGGTACGGAAACCGCCTTGCGGATCTGACGGATCCGATCAAAGTCCAGGTTGGGTTCCCGGATATAATCGCCATGGGCATTGCCCACCGCAATGGCCAGGGAGCCGCAGCCTGTCCGCTCCACAAACTGGGCAGCCTGATCCGGATCGGTGAACAAATCTGCGTTGGTCATGTCCTCCAGATTCTGACCCACACCGACATGCCCCAGCTCCGCCTCCACATCTACGCCGAATACTGCGGCGGTCCGGGCCACCTGGCTGGTCATCGCCACATTCTCCTCATAAGGCAGGGACGAGCCGTCCACCATGACGGATGGGAAGCCGTCCCGGATGCCGCTGACGGCGATCTCATAGGACGCTGAATGATCCAGATGTACCGCTACGGGAACAGAGGCTTTCCTGGCCAGGTCGTTGGCCATGAAAGCGATATGGCTCAGGGGGATATACTTGTCAAAGCCCGGGTAGAACTGGACGATCACAGGCACCCGCTCCGCTTCCGCCGCCTGAATGGCACAGCGGATGGTCTCATAATTGATGGTATTGATGGCGGCGACACCATAGTGGTTCTCCGTAGCATGTTTCAGAAGTTCGTTTACCTTTACCAAAGACATAATTATTCCCCCTTCACTTCGGTATTAAAGAACAGCACATACTCGGGCATCTGGCTGCAGAATTCCCGGCTGTAAGCATCGATCCGATCATAGTCCTCCTGGCTTAATGTGAAGTTCAGGGCTTGAATGTTCTGCTCGGCGTGACGCTTGTCCGTGCCGCCTACAATGGGGGCGGTCAGATTCTTGTTGTTCACCAGCCAGTTAATACAGACCTGCGTCGCGGTCACGCCGTACTGCTTGCCCACCTCCACCAGGAAGTCCGCCACCTTCAGGCACTTCTCATAGACACCGGGCTGGAACAGCGCCGCCCGGCTACGGCCGCCGGTGATTGGCGTATCCGGCTTGAATTTGCCCGTCAGCAGGCCCTGGGCCAGGGTGCTGTAGGGAATGACACCGATACCCTCCTTCGTGCAATAGGGCAGCAGGTCCCGGTCAATATACCGCCACAGCAGATTGTAGCAGGGCTGAACCACATCGATCTGGCCGTACTGTCTGGCCTCCTGGAGCATCTCCAGGGTGAAATTCGATACGCCAATGCTGCGGATCTTGCCCTTCTCCTTCAGTCGGTTCACATTCTCCACGGCCTCGGCGATGGACATGCCATCCCGGGGAGGATAGTGGAGGAAATAGGTGTCCAGATAGTCTGCCCCCAAGCGGCGCAGACTGTCGTCGCAGGATTTCTCCATGTCCTCCATCTTGAAATGATGGGGAAACACCTTGGAGATCAGGACATACCGCTCCCTGTCAACACCCTTCAGAGCCCTACCAAGCACCTCTTCGGACCGGCCGTTCCCATAAATCTCGGCGGTATCAAAGGTATTCAGACCATGATCCAGATAGGTGTGAATACACTCGATGCTATCGCTATCCTGCACTTCCCCGAAATAGTCGCCGCCCATAGACCAGCAGCCCACAATAATCGGAGAAACACTTACATTGCTTTTGCCTAGTTTCTTATAAATCATGATTAATCACCTTTCCGCCTGTTTGGCTCCTTTTGTTGTTTTCGGAATTCATTGGGCGTACACCCGACAAATTTCCGGAATTGCCTGGAAAAATGGGAAAAATTGGTATATCCTGTCCGGATAGCGGTATCGCTGATGGAGTATTCTCTGTGCGATAGCAGCTCCTTCGCAAGGGCGATACGCTCCTTCTGGATATAATCAATCAGGGATTCTCCCGTCTCCCTATGAAACAGCTTGGATAAATAGCTCGGCGATAGGTAGAAATATTCCGCGAGCTGTCCCCGGCTGACTTCATCGATGTGTTCCCGGATATATACTTTCATCTTGGCCACCAGAGTTTGCGTATTGCCGACATGAATCTGCTGAGACAAGCGGTTGGCCTCCTCCAGCATCAGCTGCTCCAACTCCCCGGCATCCTGGGTCAGCCATCGGCCGAACTGGTTTTCCCGAAGCTTGGAAATGGACTGGTCCACCGTATTTTCCCGCAGGAGCTCGCTGATCAGCAAATTCCAGTCCACCAGCAGGGCACCGAGAAAGTCCGTGGAAAGACTGCCGCCGCTGCGTCTATGGGCACTGAAATACTCCGTCAAGGCATTTTGAAACCGAATGATATCTCCCTCTTGGAGCATCTGCTTCCAAGCCTGTGTGTCCGGGGGCTGATAGTCCGGCTTGACCTGGGTATGCTCCTGAAGTTCAATGAACCGACTGGCTTCCTGATTCACGGTATTCCCGGAAATATGGATGATCGCGCCAACCGTTCCCTTCAGTTGGTTCACCGTACAGGGCTCCAGAATATGGTAACGGATGTCGAACAGGAAGTAGGACTTGATAAACTCCGCGAATTCCCGCATCAGCTGCTCCAGCTCCGGCACCTCGCTCTCCCCTGCCCGGAAGACGGCCAAAAGCTGGCCTGTTTGGACGCAGTATATGGACTCAAAATTCTGCCGCTTCCTTTCGGAAAGTTCCCCTAATGTGTTATCGCACAGAAAGCGGAGCATTTCATCCTGCCAGACCTCCGCACCGGTGTTCAGGAAGATAAGCACAGTGGTCAGCTTTTCCTTAGATTGGTAGGGCACCTCGGCATCAGGGCTTTCCGTGTCCAGATGTTCCCCGCCGTCCGGCGCCAGCTCCCGCAGCAGGTTGTTCCAAAATGTAGCTTTCGCGTTGCTCTGCTGGGAAATCCATTGGCTGCCGTATTCCATGAGCTGCTTTTTCTTTTCCCGAATCTGATGCTGCTGCACGATCTCCCGGACGGCGGTCTCCAACTCCCCGGTATCCAGAGGCTTGAGCAGATATTTGGACACCTTGTAGCCCACAGCCTTTTGGGCATACCTGAAATCCGGATAGCTGGTCAGCAGCATGACTTCAATCTCACTGTCCCGCTGCCGGATCCACTCCAGCAAAGCAAAGCCATCCTGCCCTGGCATTTCGATATCCGAAATGACGAAGTCTATCGCGTGCTCAGACAGCAGCCGTTTCGCGTCGGATACGTTGTAACAGCCAAACACCTCATCGATACCATAGGCATTCCAATCGAGCCTCCGCGACACGCCTTCCACAACATATTTATTGTCATCTACAATCAATAGTTTCATTTTGCTTGCCTCACATGGGAATCCAGATTTCCACCTGTGCGCCGTCGGAATGATTGGACAGGGTGATCTTTGCCGCATCACCATAGATCAGACGAATCCGCTGGATTGCGTTGTTGATGCCAATATGCTTGCCGTCTACCTCCGGGATCAGCTTGCCGGATTGAAGATAGTCCAGCAGCTCCTGGGGATATCCGCCCCCGTCGTCCCGGAGTCGCAGGAACAGGAATGGCTTCTCCCCTTCCTGCCTGCACGCGCCGAATACCGTGATGTTCAAGCCGTCCTCACTGTTTGCCGCGTGCTTCAGAGAGTTCTCCAGGAAGGTGCTCACCAGCAGTACCGGAATTAAAATACTGCGGACATCCTCCGCGATACTGTACTCCACATGGACGCTGTTGCCATTCCACTCCTGGTTGATCCGGATAATGCTGTCCATGTGGCGCAGCTCCTGCCACAGCGGAACCATATCCATGCAGTCCCGCAGCACATAGCGGTAATAGTTGGACAGGACCACTGTCAGATTCATGATTTTATCCGTCTGCCCAAGCTGGGCCATGTCGTAAATCGTCGTCAGATTGTTCACAAGGAAATGCGGACGGATCTGCAGATTGCGGAAATTGATATTCAGCTGCCGTTTTTCCAGCTCCGCCTCATACAGCCGGACAGAGAGCGCTTCCATTTGATCACTCAACTGAGACAACACGTCATAGGTATCGTCCAGTGCGTTGATAACCGCACCGTTCACGTCCTTATAGGATGTTGTATTTTTGCTGTACTTGCTCAGGATTCCTGTCAAATTCTGAATGGGCTCCAGAAGGTTTTTGCGTACCGCGCTGACAGACAACAGCAGAATCACCATACCGATTATCAGCAGGAGCATCTGCATGACCTGGAACAGAAGCACCCACATGATGTCCCGATCCGAATCGATCTGCATCTGAATACAGAAATCAGCATAGACATCGGTCAGCTCATACGTTACCCGTTTCTCCCGGGAACTTTGACCCATCTCGCCGTATTTCTGCAGCGAGAACTCGGCAATGTTGTTGTCGCTGTAATGAACCAGCCCGGACAAGAAATCCTCCTCCGTGATCCAGGCACCGCACACAAAGGAGTCGTTCACCCACATACATAGGATTACTCGCCGTCCACCCGGCATTTCATGGAGGACGTACCGTCCGCAGACCACCGGCTCCTTGGACAGCCTCTTGAGCTCACCGCGGATCTGGCGGTACTCCGAAAAAGGCAGGGTCACGGCGGTGAGCTCCAGGAACCGGTCCTGATTGTTTTCATAAACATAATAATTGTACCGGTTGATGGACAACTTATTGAGCAGCCGGTAAGTATTTTGCAGACTGCCGGATTGCTCGACCCATTCCATACCGGTCTGCTCGAACATAGACCGATAACTGGTGGTCAGAACCGTAGATTCCATAGCGGAATTGTTGTTTTCCAGTTCGCTGGACAGCTTGGAGATAAAAGCATCCGCATACCGTCGTACCGTATCCGTCGCATTACTCTGTAATTTCACTGTGGAAAAGACTGTAATGGCTGTACACAGGCCCAACAGCAGGACACACACAACTAAGACCTGTCTGATATTAGTGCGGCGGATATGCAGATGCTTTTTACTCATAGATTTATCCTTTCACAGCGCCTAAGGCAATACCTTTTTCAAAATACTTCGTCAGGAAAGGATACAGTATCAAAATGGGAAGCATGGCCGCAAATGCGATTGCCATACGCAAGCTGATACTGGGTACCGAACTGACCGAGCCGCGTCCAAATTTGGTTAAGTACTCAATGTTCTTGACCATGACATTCAGCACCTGCTGAATAGAATACTTACTCTGATCGCTGATATAGTATAGCCCATTTGTCCAGTCGTTCCAATAGTTCAAACCCGCGAAAACGCCGATTGTGACAAAAATAGGCTTACCCAGGGGCAGCACGATCCGTCTGAAAATCTGGAACTCAGAAGCGCCGTCAATTTTGGCGGACTCATACAGCTCCGAGGGAACATTGGACTGCAGGTAGGTACGGACGATAATACAGTTGAAGGAACTGAACAGCAGATTTGGCACCAGCAATGCCCAATAGGTGTTTTTAATATGAAACACCATTGTGTAAATAATATAGGTTGGGACGAGACCGCCGTTAAACAGCATTGTGAAAAGGATCACAAAGCTGAAAAAGGATCTGCCGGGCATATTCCGCAATGACAAGGGATACGCGGCCATAGCGACGATAGCCACATGGGCCAGAGTTCCAATAGCGGTTACGCAAATGGTAATTCCATAGGCCCTAAAAATAACGTCTCTGGAATTCCAGATGTACTTGTAGGCACCGAAGCTGAGCTTCTCGGGAAAAATGGAGTAGCCATTGATCAACAGCGTATCTTCATCTGTAATCGAGGAGATAAACAGCAGAATGAACGGGAAGATCACAATGACCATCACGCAGATCATCACCACAGAGGCAAACACTTCAAACGCTTTTTCCTGTTTTGTTTTGATCATATGGGCACCTCACTAGAACAGAGCGTTTTCGCGACTTACCTTCCGTGCGATTCCATTGAACAGCAGGACCATGGCAAACCCGATCACGGACTGCAGGAAGCTGGCTGCGGAAGACTGTCCGATATTGTTTTGCGTCATCAGAGCGCGGTAGACGAAGGTGTCCACAGTCTGCGTGGCATCCATAATCAGACCGGAATTCTGTGGCACCTGGTAGAATAGTCCGAAATCGCTGGTGAAAATGCGTCCCACATTCAGCAGCACCATGGTGATCACCGTAGGCTTCAAGAATGGAAGAGTGATATAACGGATCTGCTGCGCCTTGGACGCTCCGGATAACCGGGCAACCTCGTACAACGAAGGATCGATCCCCAAAATTGTGGAAATATACAGGATGCAGCTGTAGCCCACGCCTTTCCAAAGATTGACGAAACTCAGGATATATGGCCAGGGTTTTGAGGTATCGTACCAGGATATCTTCTGGAGTCCAAGGGACCCCAGAAGACTATTTACCAAACCTGTCTGTGGATCAAGGAATGCTCTGACCATGTAAGAAACGATGATAATGGACACAACGAAGGGGAACAGAATACTGCTTTGGGCGTACTTCTGCAACTTCTTATTTCCAATTTCCGTGATAAAAATTGCCAGCGTGACGCCCAGTATGACGTTCGTAAGAATGAAGCAGAAATTGTATCCCAGCGTATTGCGGATAATGATGGGAACATCCTTGCTTCGGGCCAGGAACGCAAAGTTTTTCAGGCCATTCCATTCGCTGCCCCAGATACCGCCCTGAACGGTGTACTTCTTGAAGGCCAGTACGATACCGGCCATTGGCATGTAATTGTTGATGAGCAGGTAGAACAGGGCCGGCAGCATCATCAGATAGAGCGGTAAGTACCGCGTGAATTTGTTCGCTTTTACAGCAAGCGAGTTCTTCTTAGGAGTCATAGCATCCTCGCTTTCCCCAAAATCTGGTTTCGAATTATTTGCTTGCCAGATAGTCATCCAGCTGCGTCTGGACTGCTTTGATCAACTCGTCAATGCCGGCATCCTTCAACTCCTGAACATAGATGGGGATGTACTCATCTGGGTCAACCGCGCCGGTCTGCAGGGCCTTATAGTACTTGTTGTGCACATTGGCAACTGCGGCAATGATATCCGAACTCTCGGAAACGTCAAACGAGAAGCCAAGAGCCTTGGAAAACGTCGTTGTCTCGTTGTAAGCGATGACTTTGTCGTAAACATCCGCGCCACGGTCGCACCAGGGAGTGCAGACGAACTGGTTGGGAAGGATCCAGCCGGAATCCAGGTGATAGCCCACAGTATCGGCGTTCATTCCTTCGGGGAAGTCCAGCAGTCCGTCCTCGTTGACGATGTAGTCCTCCCCCTCAATTCCCCAGTTCAACAGGTTCATAATGCGGGAGTCGGTCATCATAAAGTTCAGCATCTGCATGGCCTTCTCGGGCTCCGGGGAGCCGGCGGGGATGGCATAGGAGAAGACCGCAGAGGTGTAGGTGGTGGAATACGGCGCGGCAAAGGTGACCATAGTCAGATCCACATTCGAGCAGTTGGCCTCCTGGTCGCTTTCGGACAGAGGATGGCCGTAGTCGGAGAAGAAGGAGAAAGCCTGGCCGGAGGCAATGTAGGAGTAGTAGGACTCGGTATCGGAGGCGACGCCGGGGTTAATCCAGCCTTTCGTGTACCATTTGTGGGCGAATTCGCACCATTCACGGAACGCATCGGATTCAATCAGATTGACTACCTTGGAATTGTTCGCAGGATCCACAATCACAACGTCGGTATCCGCGCCGCCTACGGGATCGAGGGCAGCCGTCTTGATGAGGCCGCCGACCTCGGGTGCGACCATCCACATGCCGGGCTCCAGAGCGGCAACCTGCTCGTAGATAGCGTCAACATCCTCAATAGACTTGACATTGCTCACGTCGATGTTGTGCTTCTCCAGGATGTCCGTGCGGAAGAAGACTGTCTGCTGCATGGAGACCTCTTTGTGTACGGGGACACCGTACAGGACGCCCTGATTGGTACATACCTTCGCCAGGTCTTCGCTGACATAGGTGCCGACGATATCCTGACCGTACTCCGCCAGCAGAGGCTCCAGATCGTTCAGATATCCGGAGTTGACATACGTGCCGGCACGGGTCCCAGCGACAACGGTCAGATCCAGTTTTGCGCCGGAGCTCAGCTCCAGGTTGATCTGCTCGTTGTAGACGGAGTAGGGCAGGGGTTCCAGTTTCAGTGTCATGTTCAACTCGGGCAGTGTGATTTCGTTGATTGCTGCAGTGATGCGATCCACATCGTCCTGATCCGGAACCGTTGCGGGAATCGCGATAATCATGCGGACCTCATAGGGTTTCTCACCGGACTTACCGTTCTTGCCTTCGGTTTGCTGAGAATCGGTGTTTGCGGTCTTGTCGTTTCCGGCATTGCTTGAGCAGCCGGCGAACAGTCCGAGCACCATAACCAATGCCAACAGGATGCTGATGAGTTTTTTCATGATGATTTCTCCTTTTCGTTTTTTTCCGTAGTTCCCTCTACTTTATTCCTTCTACACTTGATAAATCGGCCAGAATGCAGAAAGAATTAGGTTTCGGGAACTACGGTTTATTTTAATGTCTCTCCCATTACGCGGTGAAGACATTAGCGCACTTCGTTACACTTCTGGCCTGGCCATTGACAATGACCTTGGAGATTTCCGTATCCGCGTAGATCTTGAAGCTCTCCGCGGGGATATCCCGCAGCGTGATTTCCAGCGTGCCATCCTGGACAGTCGCGTGGAATTTGCCCTCCACGCCGTCATCGAAGTAGTCCTGATCGATGGTCCCGGTGATGTTCATTACAATCTCCAGCCCCTGGAAATTTTCCTCGGAGATATGCTCGGGAACCTTTTTCAGGGTTGCCATCATGGTGTTCTCCCGCAGGAACATGGGAATGACATCGATCTTCTGAGGATATTCGATCCAGGCATTGCCCTCCAATCTGCAGCCTGTCTCCAGATCAATCCAACTGCCCTTGGGCAGGTAGACGTTATGCTTTTTCTGGTCAAACACGGGAGCCACCAGTACGGAGCCGCCCAGCATATACTGTGTGGAGAGATTGCAAACGTTCAGGTCATTGGGATACTCCAGAAGCATTGCCCGCATCATGGGGATGCCTTCCCGGGTGGTCTCATAGCCGGCACTGTACAGATAAGGCAGCATTGCGTAACGGGTCTTATTGATCTTCAGGAATGCCTTCTGGGCGGTTTCCGAATAGATCCAAGGCTCTCTGGGGGTGGACTGGCCGTGGCTTCGGCTCAGGGGACTCATCAGGCCCATCTGCACAGAGCGGATGTAATCCTCATCATCGGGAATCACACGCTTGCCCGAGTAATCGCAGTTATAGAAGCCGCCGATGTCAAAGCCCCAGAAAGAAACGCCGCTGACGCCCATGCTCAGGCCGCCGTTGAGAATGGCGTAGAGATTGTTCTTGGCAGCGGAAGAGTCTCCGGCCCAGTTCGCGGGGTAATTCTGGCTGCCCGCGTAACCGCTACGGCCCCAGAGAAGCGCCTTCTGGCCCATCTCTTCTTTTGCCTCACGGGAGGCCTCGTAGATGGTCTTGGCATACAGCAGGGTGTACTTATTGTGGCTCTCCAGACCCGTTGAGCCGTCGTACAGCACCGCATCCTCGGGGATCTCCTCGGAGAAGTCGGTCTTGATCACGCCTACGCCCATGCGCATCAGCCGCTTGACCCGTTCCTTCATATAGGCAACGAACTCGGGATTGGTGAAATCCAGCGCCGCCACCTTCCAGTTGCCCGCGTCTCCCTCGCCGGGGGAGAACAGATAAGGCTCACCCTTTTGATTCTTTACCAGATAGCCCCGCTCGTTCATGATCTTAAATTGGCTGGAGAATCTGCCCTTCCTATCCACAGCGTGAACATAAGGGAACATCCACAGGGAAAGGTGGATTCCCTTCTCTCTCAGAGACCGGATCATGCCCTCGGGATCCGGGAACCGTTCCTCGTCGAAGCACAGCAGCTCCTTGCCGCCGTCAGGCTGCGCGGTATCCAGCCAGCCGTCGATATGGATCACATCCACAGACATCCCGAACTTGGCCATCTGGTCCACGATCTCCTCGACCTCCTGCCGACTCATGTAGCTCATGCGGGACATCCAGAAGCCAAAGGCCCACCTGGGGATCATGGCGGAGCGGCCGCTCAGGGCGGTATAATCCCTGATTAACCCCTTGTAATCCCGGTTGCAGAACATATAGTAGTCCAGATAGGGGTCCTCGGTCTCCATGGTGTAGGAGACGCCGGAGCTGGCACCCATATTGAAGTGGGTACGGGTATAGGTATTCATCAGCACCGAATATCCCTCGGAGCTCATAAAGTAGGGCATCCCCTTGTAAGAAACATCCGAATTGGTGGACTGGGCATCCTGCTGCCAGACGGTGATTTTCTGACCCCGCTTGTTAAAGGAGGTGAATTTCTCACCGAAGCCGTAGAAAGCCTCGTCACAGTGCATGTACATGGTCTCAAAGGCATTGAGGATCCTGCCGTCGTCGCCCACAGAGAAGCCCACCGGGACGGCCTTGTACTTCTGGTCCACGTTGTGATCCTTGATCTGTTCCATGGTCAGCGGTTCGCCGTCCAGCTCCACCGTCATTTCCCAGGGGCATTTTCGCAGCCGCAGGGTCACCCGTTCTGTCTTAACAACAATGAACAGGGGCTCCTCCGTTACCTGAACGCCGCTTACGGGAGCAAACCCAAACACCTCATTCAGCTTGGGCTGCGCCAGGTGAGGGAACATCTGAAAGCGGAAGGCTGTCGGACTGACGAAGCGGATTTTCACCTGGGCCTTGGACCCCCGGAAGGTATTCACCAGGAACGTGACGCCCCCGTCTTCCGGCTGGTACGCTATGATGTAGTCCAGAAAATCCTTCGTGCCTTCATGACTGTAGTGGCAGTATCCCTTTGTCACATACAGCGGATCCCCATCCATATCCGGATGGTAGCTCTTGATTCCGGTGTCTTTTACCTCGATCATTGCGTTTCCTCCTTTAAAAATGTTTGACACCAGTATTTTAGCCAATTTCCACAGCAAGCGCTCCCTTTTATGTGTTCTGATTTAGCACTTTTGTGTCCTCCCGACAATTTACGGCAGGAAACCCATCTAAATCTCCGGTCGGCGAACATCCCTCTTTTGAATTTTGCGAATTATTCTGCCAGTACTCTGTAAATCCTAAATCTTTATAGCCTGCCAAAAGGCTTGCGTTTCCAGATACATATAGTCAGAAATTTTTGCTTTCTGCTTTTGTTTTAACTGCTTATATGGCTTTATTGGCTTTTGTTCCATAAATTAGTCATCCCACAAATGCGCTTGCAGGTAAGCGTCCATACGGCGGTTGTACCAAAGCTGTACAGAGGAAATATCTTCCCCATCCAGTATAGAGGGAAACGCTTCCTGATGGATTTCCGAAAATTCCCGGTCATGGTGGAACAGGTTGTTCATAGCAATCAGGGTAAATACGGCATCAGGATATTTTTCGGCAAGCCGGTCATAATTATCTATCGCCATCCGCATGAATCAGCTCCGGCAATCCGGGAATTCCCATCAGTACCGGTGTGGCCTGATTGAGATATTCTTGAAGCGTATGGGCGTGGGTTACAGCCATAAAGTCATTCCTCCTGTGTTGCGCAGAGGGACTTATTATATCATCCAGGGGAGGGAAAACAAGACTTGACTTTTTTCGGGTTACTGCTATTGGGGTACAGCCCACAGGTGGTTGTGGGTAAAGACGTTAGTGTTACAAACCTCAGATGCTTCCTGTTGTGCCGTAGGTCAGCAGGTCCAGCTGTCTGGCCTGCTGAATTTCCTCCGGGGTAAAAATACACCATTGCTATTTAATTCTTCGTTTGTGATAAAAATCAACTTCCTTTCTGCTTTGCGTATAGAAAAAGCACCTGCCAGTGAGCAGATGCTTCCTCAATTATGAGTTACTGTAATGCGCTTAAATCAATTTCATACTTGAGTTCCTTGGGCAATTGGTAGGATTTCAGGAACATGACCATATACCATGGGTAATACCAGATACCATCTAACCTTTCCACATTTCCCTTGCAGAGTACTACGGCCTTATCGAATTTCCAGCCCTCCACTTTACGAATCCTGTCCATAGCGGAATGCGTCCTGAAATCATTGCCGGATTTGGCCTCAATCAGTTCAATGCCCATACCGTTTTGAATGACAAAATCAATTTCTCCAGTTTTCTTGCCGTCGTAATAATTCAGGCGAAACCCGTTGCATTTCAGCTGCTGGGCAATTACGTTTTCCAGGATGCTGCCCATATTGATCTGCAAGTCGCCATTCAAAATCTCAAACTGTACGTTTTCCATACAGGCAGCACACAGCAGGCCGGTATCCCCCATGAAGAGTTTGAAGAGATTGCGTTTTTCATTCAGCATCAGCGGCGGCTGGGGCACCTCCACATTATAGCAGGGCAGGGCCACGCCGACGTCACAGAGCCAGTTGAAGCTATCCGCATAGCGGAGCTGGCGGCCATTGGGATCCAGTGCCGTCAGAACAAATCTCCGTTTTTTGTCGTTCAGCTGGCTGGGAATGCTGTCAAAAATGCCACGGATTTTGACCTTTTCGCTGCCCTGGGCATACTGCGCAATGTCCAGCCGGTATAGCTCCAAAACTTCCCTTTGGCGGGCGATCACTTGGGCAATATCGTGGGTATCCACATAGGTTTGCACCACATCCGGCATACCGCCCACAACGATATAGCTGTAAAACAGCTTGCACAGGGTTTGGTGAATAGCATCGGTGACCGGCATCCCGGTTTCGTAGCAGTCCTTGAGATACTGAATTGTGGATTTTTGTACGCCGTTTGCCCACAGGTATTCCTCCAGGTCCATGGGATACATCTGGTAGGGCTCCTCAAAGCCAACCGGGTAGGAGCGAACCTCCTTGTGCCGAACACCCAGCAGGGAGCCGGACTCGATATAGTCAAAGCGTCCATCCTCCACCAGAAATTTGATGGCAGTCCGGGCATTGGGGCAGGCCTGAATTTCATCCAGAAGCACCAGGGTTTTCCCGGGAATCATCGGTTTTCTAGTATAGGCAGTCAGGCCGGTAATGATGGTATTGGCATCCAGATTCCCATCAAATATCTTGGCCGCATCCGTATCCGTGATGAAATTGACCTCCACAAAACAATCGTATTGGTCCTTGCCAAACTGGCGAATAATTGTGGTCTTTCCAATCTGACGGGCACCCATGATGCATAGGGCCTTTTTCCTCGGCTGGATTTTCCATTCCAGCAGCCTGTCATAGGCCTTTCGATACAGCATACTACCACCTCCAAGAATATTGTAACAAGAAAAGTGTAACATTATTCTCGGGAATTGTCAAATGACTTGTAACATTTTTCTTCAATAAATAGAGGCGGCGTGTAACAATTTTCTGGAATGGAGATACAACCAGCCCAAGAGCCTGCCTTATCCCACCGACAATCCCTTCGCCTGATCCTGCCAGCGTTCCTCCATCGGGAAGCGGCAGCATCTTACCGGCTAGAACCGACAAAAGCGCATCTGCTCGAAATGGAAAGCAGATGCGCTTTTTAAGGGCTGTTTGGATGTAGTGTATTGTTTTACACCGTCAGCTGCGCCATGTACCGAATCTCTACCCTATGTCCAGCCGCAACCCGGCTATCCCTCGCAAAATTTGCACTTCGTATGGGCCACATCTTCTTGACCATCTGCCCGCCCACAGAGCCGGCCTCGCGGGAGGTGAGGTCGCCATTGTAGCCCTGCTTCAGGTTGACGCCCATCTCCCTTGGTGTCTCTTTTACATCGTGAACTTTCAGATTTCGATAGTTTCATCGGAAGAATCGGTTCGTACAGGGAAGGTCGGAACAGCCGCATGGTCGGAAAGGCTGCCTATGAATTTGTAGTAGATGGTTACGCTTTGCTGATAGGATGCATGTTTGCGGGGAGCTTTGATATATCCGTCCGGCAGTATTTTGGGACCTACCACGATCCTGTCGATGAAGGTAAGCAGAATGTCACGGTCAAGAACCTCAATGCGAGAATACTGTTTGGCCAGCTGAAAGA
>OIYS01000701.1_pt1 | contig 21191 bp, 20 predicted proteins | sample 1588271 | NCBI WGS metagenome assembly OIYS01 (sample SAMN03283286) | human gut metagenome | biome: human-associated habitat; material: feces | host: Homo sapiens | place: Peru | collected 2012
GTTTAGAAGAAGCAACAAGAAGTAATTCTTATTATGTAACTGAAAGATGGTTAGGAGGTACTTTAACAAACTTCAGAACTATCAGAAAAAGAGTTAAACGTTTAGAAGAAATCGAAACAATGGAAAGCGATGGAACGTTTGAGGCACTTCCTAAAAAAGAAGTTATTGGATTAAAGAAAGAATATGAGAAATTGAATCGTGTTTTATGTGGTATAAGAAACATGACTAAACTTCCAAACGCTTTAATTATAGTTGATCCTAAAAAAGAGATTAACGCTATTAGAGAAGCAAGAAAATTAAATATTCCAGTATTTGGAATTGTAGATACAAACTGTGATCCAGATGATGTTGATTTTGTTATTCCAGGAAATGACGATGCAGTAAGAGCTGTTAAGGTTGTTTTAGGAGTACTTAATAATGCTATTTGTGAAGCAAATGGACTTGAAATGGTAGATTATGTTACTGAGGAAGACAAAAAAGACTCAGCAAAAGATGAAAATAAAGAAGAAAAAGTTAGGGAAACTTTGAAAAAGGAAGAAGAAATCGAAATTCCTAAAGAAGTTATTATGCAAGAAGAAAAAGAAGATTTAACTAATAAAACTTTAGCTGATTTAAAAGCATTAGCAAAAGAAGCTGGTATTAAAGGTTATTCTTCGATGAAAAAAGACGACTTAATTAAGGCATTAAGTTAAGGAGAGAATTATGGAAATAACTGCAAGTATGGTTAAAGATTTACGTGAAGCTAGTGGCGCTGGAATGATGGATTGCAAAAAAGCCCTTGCTGAATGTAATGGAGATATGAATGCATCTATAGAATGGCTAAGAGAAAAAGGTATTGCTAAGTCAGCAAAAAAAGAATCACGTATTGCTGCAGAAGGATTAGCTAACATTTTTACGAATGATAGCAAAGCTGTAATGATTGAAGTAAATTCTGAAACTGACTTTGTAAGTAAAAATGATGAATTCAAAAACATGATTGATACTATCGGAAACACTATTTTAAATAGTAATGCTAAAACATTAGATGAAGCTCTTCTTTTGTCTTGTGACGAAGGAACTATTAAAGATTTAATAGTTGCTAAAACTGCTAAGATTGGTGAGAAGTTATCTTTAAGAAGAATATGTGTAGTTGAAAAAAATGAAGATGAATTCTTTGGAACTTATTTACACATGGGTGGAAAAATCGCTGCTTTAGTTTTATTAAAGGGTGGAAATGAAGGCGTTGCAAAAGATATTGCAATGCAAGTTGCAGCTATGAAACCTGAATATTTAACAAGTAAGGATGTTCCAGCTGAAGTAGTTGAGAATGAAAGAAAAGTATTAAAAGAACAACTTCTTAATAAAGATCCTGATAAGGCAAGTAAAGCAGATTTTATTGTTGAAGGAAAAATCAAAAAATTCTTCGAAGAAGTTTGCCTTGCTGATCAAGCATTTATTAAAGAAAATAAAATGACAGTAAATAAATATGTTACTGATAATAATGCTGAACTTTTAAAAATGGTTCGCTATGAAGTTGGCGAAGGAATGGAAAAAAGAAATGACAACTTTGCTGAAGAAGTAATGAATCAAGTTAAAGGTAATTAATTTACAAGCAGTTGACATATTTTGCATAATGTGCTAAGATAATTCCCATAAAGCAATGGGGGTTGCAGCATGAATTTGTTAAAGCCTATTGTTTAAATAGGCTTTTTTAATGGAGGTAAATATGAGTAGTATATTAAAAACAGTAGATGAATATATGAAAAAGTTTAATGCTTTACCATCTAAATATAGTGAGGTAATTAAATTTTTACATGGCTTAGATGATGTATTAAAAAATTATAGTTATGATGATTTGGCAAGATATATTTTAGATATACTAAATAAATATCCGATTATAAAAGAGGCATTAGAGGAAATAAGAAAAAGCAAAGACATGAATAACTTTCGTGGTTTATCATTTACTAATATAGCTTTGGATGTCACAGATGATAGTGCGATTGAAAAGAATTATTATACGAGTTCTTCAATTCAACAATATTTTCTTGATATTTCTAAGTATCCTTTACTTACTTTAGAGCAAGAAATCTATTATGCCAAACTTAAGAGCAAAGGTGATAAAAAAGCTAGAGAGACTCTAATTACTTCCAATTTGAGATATGTAGCATTTAGAGTTTCAAAATATAATTTTAAAGAAAACGATATACTTGATTACATTCAAGCTGGGAACATTGGCCTTATGAAAGCCGTTGATAATTTTGATTATAGAAAAGGTTTTAGATTAACTACTTATGCAACAGCATGGATATCCAGAGAAATTCAAGAGTGTAAGACTGGAAAAAATAGAGGAATTCATTTAAGCGTAAGAAATGATAGTCAAATTAGGAATATGGAAAAATTAGATGAATTTTTTCAAGAAAAGTTTGGTAGAAATCCTAGAATAGATGAGTATTCAGTTCTTTTAGATTTATCAAAAGATTTTGTAAGAAGTCTTTACAATCAAATAAATGGAGTTAGGAGTCTAAATGACCCAATATCTAGTGATGATAATACCACGGAGTTATTGGATTTTGTAATGGATAATGAAACCAAATCTGTTGAAGATACAGTTGAAGATAATTTAAATAATAGCATTGTAAGAGAAGCTATTTTAAAAATTGATGTTCCTAAAAAAAGTAAAGATATTATTAGATACAGATATGGTTTTGTTGATGGAAAGCCTCATACTTTGGAAGATACAGGAAGAATATATGGTATAACTAGAGAAAGAATTAGGCAAATTGAGAAAAAAACATTAAAAAAACTTGGTAATTATTTAAAAAGTCATTATGGATATACAAGCCCTGAAATTGTTAAAAGAACCAAATCTATAAGGCAAGAGGAAAGTACTTTTATAAATCCTTTTAGAATGTTTAAAATGTATGATAAAAAGGATGTTATAAAGGCTATTAATATGTTATCAGATGAAGACAAAGAAATCTTAATGAGTGTTTACGATTACAATAGAAATACTATTAATAAGAATAATATTAGTCCAGATTTTATGAAAAATTATTATTTCAATATTCTTGTGAAAATTGGTGATAATTTGCATCAAGGTATTGTATTAAAGAGGGATAAATAATGGAATTTTTTAATAAACTAAATGAAGAACTAAGTGAAATAGTATTTAATAATGATATAGTTAGTTATCTTTCTTTGCTTGAGGAAGTTTTAAGCAATAATACTTTTGTTAATGAGTGTGATTATTTTGCTGTAATTAACGAATCAACAATTTTAAGAGATAAATTAAAAGAACTCGAAGAGTATTTAACTCATTTTGAAAATTGTAAATTAACCATGTTAAAATTCCCTGTACTAAATGAATTATACGATACTTATCTTTTTATGTTTTCTAATGATAATCAGGATGTTTATGATGTATATAGTGTCGATGCCACTGAACAGTACTTAAAATTAATTAGAAAATATAGACTTCTTACTGCTGAAGAAGAGTATGAATTATCAAAAAAAATAGCCATGGGTGATAAAGAAGCCAGAGAAAAGTTAATAAATCATAATTTGCGACTTGTTGTAAAAATTGCTTTTCGTTTTAGAAATCACGGAAGAGATATTAGTGATTTAATCCAAGATGGTAATCTAGGACTTATAAAAGCTGCAAAATTATATGATTATACTTCCGGATGTCGTTTTTCAACCTATGCTTATAGGCAAATTTTTGCAAAAATAAGAAGAGAAATAGATAATAATAAAAATGCCATAAGAAAACCAATTTGGGCATCAGATTTGTGGAAGAAAGCCGAGGATGTTAAACGTGACTATTATGGTGAGCATCAAAAAAACTTAAGTTTAAAAGAAGTTGCTAAAATACTTAATGTTAGAGAAAGTACATTACAATATGCATATTTAGATAATAGAAGAGTTCATATTACGGCTAAAAAAAACGATGGCGATTTAATTGATAGTGATCCTTTATTAAATTTTGCTGATCAAGGTAGTCCATTAGAAGATGAGGTCGAGCTCAAAATATTATTAGAGGAAATAAAAAATTATTTAATAATGAGCAATTTTAGTGAGAGAGATATTGATATTTATTTTTCTTGCTTGTATGATGCGAAAAGAAAAGATTTATCAGAAAAATATGGTATAACTAGCGAAAGAGTTAGCCAAATAGATAAAAGAGTTAGCAAAAATGTTTGTATGTATTTAAAAAAAGAGCCAAAGAAGCGTTATTCAATTTGACGCTTTTTTTAATCATTAATTTACATGAATTTGGATTCGTGATATAATTGATATACTTAGGATGTGTATTATGAAGAATTTAAAAAAGAGCGAGAAAATAATTTATTTTATCTTGTTTGTTATAATGATTGTGTTATTTATTGTTATTGGTAAACATGACTTTAGTGATCCTGAAATGAATGATCATAAAAAATTTGCTGAGGAATATAATTTGGTACCTGAAAAAAACGTTTTTAAATATGCAAATAATTCGGAAACCTATGCGGCTTTAAAAAATGGTAATGTTATTGTTCTTTTTGGGTTTCCTAAAAATGCCTTTACTGCGGCATATGCAAATCTTGTTAATGAAGTTGCTCTAGAATGTAAAATAGATGAAATACTTTACTATGATTTTTACCAAGACAGAAAAAATAATAATGGGACATATGAAAGTATTGTGAATTATCTTGGAAATTACTTGTATAAAACGGATAATAATAAAGTTGATTTAACTGCACCATCCATGGTTGTGGTTAAGGATGGATCAATAATGTATTATGATAATGAAACGTCTTATACATATCGTGATATTACCTCTGATGATTATTGGACTTTGTATAATAAAGATTTAAAGAAAACAACTTTTAAAAGTGTCTTTACTAAGTATAAGGAGAATAAAAATGGAAAGTAGTAAAAAAAGTATATTTATGTCAATTCTGTTTTTGGTGGTCCTAATCTCACTAATTGTTGGTGGCCAGATATATGTTAATAAACTTCAAAAGAGCGACAAAGCAAAAAGTGAAAAACATGTGTCTAATAATGATTTTCGCTTAGATAAGAAAAAAGATTACATTTATTATGAAAATGAAAAAGTAATAAGCGATGAACCAGAAATAGTTTTTACAGATGTAATTATAAATTTGAAGGGTGCAGATGTCATTAACGCTTCTTTAAAAAGTGAAATGGATAGTATAAGAAATAGTGTAGTATTGCTAAATGATAATAAAGATGCAAATAAAGAGTTGAAGTATTCAAAGACTAATATTTTCGAAGCTATTGAAAGGGATTATCAAACATATGAATATTTAGATTATCTAAGCTTAGTAATTAGTGATGTTAATTTTAATTGTTATGACGACTTTTCACCTAAAAGTTTAAAAGGCTATGTGATTTTAAAAAGTGAAGGCAAAATCTTGACTGATGATGAGATACTAAAAAAGTATGATATTACCAAAGATGATATAAAAACAAGAATTTCAGCATTTTTAGACGAGGAAATTTTAGTTAAGGGTGAAAATATTATAAAAAAGGAAGATACTTTGAATGAGCTATATAATAATTATGCATTTTATATAAAAAGTGGGGATTTGTATATTTCTTTTATTGTCAAAACAAATTTAGTAGATTATAATGAAAATGTAAAAGTTAATTAAGGAGATTATATGAACGATACAGAAAGTAAAATGAAGAAAACTATTGAAAATATGGATGCTAGATTGCTTAACATAAGGGCAGGTAGAGCCAATCCAGCAATGTTAAATGGTATTAACGCTAATTACTATGGAGCATCAACACCTATTCAAAGTTTAGCAAATATTACGGTTCCAGAAGCTCGCCAATTAATGGTTAAGCCTTTTGATCGTGGAGCCTTAAAGGATATTGAAAAAGCCATAAATGAGGCTAATATTGGGCTTACTCCAATTAATAACGGTGAAATGATTATTTTAAATATTCCTGAACTTACTGAGGATAGACGTAGAGATTATGTAAAACAAGCCAAGGCTTTAGCCGAAGAAACTAAAGTGGCTTTAAGGAATATTAGACAAGATGCTAATAATGCTATAAAGAAGGAAGAATATCCAGAGGATGAAGAAAAATTATACCTTTTGGATGTTCAAGATCTTATTAATAAATATAATAAAATAGTAGATGAGAAGCTTAAAGAAAAAGAAGATGAATTAATGTCAATTTAGACATTAATTTTTTTTGCTTAATTATGCTTTTTTAGATATAATGTTTATAAGATAGAGGTGTTTTATGAAAGCAATTCATATAAGTTGTGAAAAAGAAGAAATTTCGCCATTAGTTTTAATGCCGGGAGATCCTTTACGAGCAAAATATATAGCTCAAAAATTTCTTGCGAATCCAAAATTAATAAATAAGGTTAGAAATATGTATGGTTATACAGGATATTATAAAGATAAGCTTATTACGGTCATGTCCTCAGGCATGGGGATGCCATCAATGATGATATATGCAAGTGAGTTATTTAAATTTTATGATGTAAAAAAAATAATAAGAATTGGTACTTGTGGAGCTGGTAATAAAGATGAGCATCTGTTAGATGTTGTAGTTGGTAATAAGTTTTATACTAGTTCTAACTTCTCTCTATCTTTAACGGGAGAACTTATATCTACGCTTGCTCCGAGTGAAAACTTATTAAATAATATATTATCTTCTGCTTCAGAGAACAATAAAAAAGTAGTTTTAGGGACAATAGTTACGATGGATGTATTTGGACCATATGCTACAGAAAAAGCCAAGAAAATATTAATACCTGATGGACTAAACGTAGTGGGAGAAGAAATGGAAGGCTTTGGATTAATGGCAGTGGCAAAGCTTTATAATAAAGAAGCTTGTTGTATTGCTACTATTTCTGATAGTGAGTATATATCGGAGGTTGTTTCTAATGAGGACAGAGAAACATCTCTAGATGATATGATAAAAATAGCGTTAGATGCAATTATTAAATAAAATTATTAATAAATAAAAATTAATATGGTATAATTAATTGAAGGTGATTAGATGGACTTGTTTATTCCGGATATTTATGCGAAAAGCATATATGCAATTGATTATAAAAAGCTAAAACAAAGGGGTATAAAATGTTTACTATTTGATTTAGATAACACACTTGTTCCATATAATAAGAGTTTACCATCTAAAGAAGTAAAAGATTTATTTTTAAGGTTAGAAGAAGATTTTAAAGTAATAATTATGTCTAATAGTAATAAAAAAAGATTGACTCCTTTTAAAGAAGGGCTTAATGTTGATACCGCATACAGTTCAATGAAGCCATTAAAGAAAAAATATAAAAAAATAATGACACTTTATGAATTTAAGGACACGGAGATTGCTGCTATTGGTGATCAATTGTTAACGGATATATTTGGAGCAAACCGAAATAATATCACTTCGATATTAATTAATCCTATTAATGATATTGAACCAATAACAACAAGATTTAATCGCTTTTTCGAAAGGATTATTTATAAAAAATTATTAAAAAAGGGTATTTTGGAAAAAGGAAAATATTATGAGTAAAAAGTGTTTAGGATGTGGTTCAGAACTACAAAATACTGATATAAATGCAATTGGATATGTTAAAAATCTTTCATTTGATAGATGCGAAAGGTGTTTTCGCCAAGATAACTATAATGAGACGGTGGAAGTAACTTTAAAGTACAGTAATGATGATATTTTAAATAAAATTAATAACTTTAAGGGATTAGTTTTTTTTCTTGTTGATTTTATTACTTTAACTGATGAAGTGTTTTCAACCTATCATAAAATTAATGACCCAAAAATTTTAATAGTAAATAAAAGTGATATAATATTTAGATATATAAAAAAAGAATCAATAAGAAAATTTATTAAAGAAAAATATAATGTTTTAGAAGATATAATTTTTGTAAGTTCTCTAAATAATAAAAATATTGATCATATTAAAAATATAGTTTTAGAAAATAAAAAAGTATGTTTCGCAGGGTATAGTAACGTTGGTAAAAGTACCTTTTTAAAAAAGTTAGCTAAACTTTTTTCTAAAGACCTTCTATTAACAACCAGCAATACAATTAATACTACGACTGACTTTATAGAATTTGAAATTGGAAAGACACTTTGTATGGATACTCCTGGTTTTAATTTTAATAATAAGTCTTTAACAAATAAATTATTAAAAAAAGCTAACCCTAAAAAAGTGATAAAACCAATTATAATTCAAGCCAAAGATAACGATATTATTTCAATAGGTGATGAAATATTTATTAATGTTTTAAAAAAATGCAATCTTGTTTTTTATATGTCAAATAGTCTTGTTATAAAAAAAATTTACAATAAAAATATTCATTTTATGACGGAAGTAAATATTACTGATGAATGTGATTTAATTTTAAAAGGAGTCGGCTTTATAAATATTAAAAGTAAAACAAAAGTTAAATTGAATATAAGTAGTAATGATATTTTAGTGCGTGATTCGATGTTTGGATGGGGTAAATAATGAGTACAATTAGGGTTATGAATGAAAATCTTGCCAATAAAATTGCAGCAGGTGAAGTTATTGAAAAGTGTTCTTCGATTGTTAAAGAATTAGTTGAAAATAGTATTGATGCTAAAGCTAATAATATAAAGATTGTTCTTTTGAATGGTGGAATTAATAAAGTTCAAGTTATTGATGACGGAATAGGTATGGATGAAGAAGATGCTAAATTGGCTTTTTTGCGTCATGCTACAAGTAAAATATATAAGGATGATGACTTGTTTTTTATTAATACATTAGGCTTTAGAGGTGAAGCACTTCCATCTATTGCAAGTGTTTCGGAAGTTGTTCTTAAAACATGTAAAAACGACATAGGAACTCTTGTTCATATTAAAGGCGGAGAAATAAAAGAAGTCTTAAAAAGTGATGCTAGAGTAGGCACAAGTATTACAGTTACCAATCTTTTTTATAATACTCCGGCAAGATTAAAATACTTAAAAAGCGAAAATACAGAATTAAATAATTGTGTCATGCTAATAGAAAGACTTGCCTTAAGTAATGTAAAAATAGCATTTACTCTAATAAATAATGACACAGAAATTTTAAAAACATCTGGTAGTGGAGATTTACTTAAAACTATTCATGAACTATATGGCTTAAATATTTCTAAAAATATGCTTTTTATTAAGGATAGCAATGATGACTTTGATATATTTGGTTATGTTGGTAAACCAGAAGTTTTGAAGTCAAATCGTAACCATATGATTACATTCGTAAATGGAAGAGTAGTAAGAAATAGTGAAATTAATAAAGCTATTAATGATGCATATTATACATATAAACCCGATACTAAATTTCCGGTTGTGGTCATTAATATATATACTGATCCAACTCTTGTTGATGTAAATATTCATCCCACAAAGCAAGATGTAAAAATGAGTAAAATGTCCGAACTTACCGATTTAATTTTTAATAATATTAAAAAAGCTCTTTATAGCACTCTTTTAATTCCTGATGTTAGTCCTATGGAAGTTAGAGGATATGATGATATCGATATTGAGAATGTACAGTTAAAAGAAGAAAGCCAAAATTATCAAACATCACTTGATTTTTCTTATCAGGATACTAGTGTTACAAATGATACGAAAGAACTAATTGTTAATGAAAGTATGAAAAAATTAGTTTTATATCCAATTGGAGTTGCACATGGTACTTATATAATTGCTGAAAATGAAGATGGCCTTTATTTGATAGATCAACATGCTGCTCAAGAAAGAGTTAATTATGAACGCTATTTAAAATTTTTAGAGGAAGAAAATGTTTATCAAACGGCGATGCTTTTTCCGATTAAACTTGAATATTCATCTAGTGAAGCTTTAAAAATAAAGGAACATTTTTCATTTATAAAATCTCTTGGATTTGATATTATGGAATTTGGATATAATACATTTCTTATAAAGGCTCATCCTTCTTGGTTAAATAAAGGCTATGAAGAAGAAAGTATAAGAAAAATCATGGATATAATAATTGAAACTGGAACTAATTTTGATCGTATTAAATTTAATGATCATTTAGCTAAAACTCTTGCTTGTAAAATGAGTATTAAAGCAAATATGCATATAAGCAATGAGGCCATAACAGAATTATTGAATGAACTTGTTTTGTGTGATAACCCTTACAATTGTCCTCATGGTAGGCCGACTATAATTAAATTTACAGTTTATGAACTTGAAAAAATGTTTAAACGAGTTATGAATTAAAATTTTTAGAATCTAGTAAACTTAATAATACTATGATATAATTATTTAGGAGATGGTTTTATGGAGTATTGGATTTTTTGGCTACTTATTATTTTCTTTTTAACCTTTATTGAAGTTATAACAGTAAGTTTAGTTTCAATTTGGTTTATTGCTAGTGCCATAGTGGCTCTAGTAGTATCTTGTTTTGTGGCCGACTTTAAGATTCAATTTATGGTTTTTGGTATTTTAGGAATAATTCTTTTAGTTACTACCCGAAAATTTTTAAAAGGAATATTCGACAAAAATGATGTAAAAACAAACCTTGATAGGGTTGTTGGTATGCATGGCGTTTGTACAATGGAAATTAAGAAAAATACTGTCGGTGAAGTAAAAGTAGATGGTAAAAAATGGAGTGCTATTTCAAAAAAAGCAATAAAAGTTAATGAAGAAGTAAAAGTAGAGAAAATAGATGGAGTAAAATTAGTAGTCGAAAAGATTACTGAATAGAAAGAAGGATTGTTTATGACATTATTAATTGCTATTTTAATTTTAATCGCAATAATTATTATTCCTAATATAATTGTTGTGCCACAAGCGAAAGCTTATGTTATTGAAAGATTAGGATCTTATTATGAAACTTGGGAAAATGGATTACACTTTAAAATACCTTTTATAGATCGTATCTCTAATAAAGTATCGCTAAAAGAAATTGTAAAAGACTTCGATCCACAACCAGTTATTACTGAAGATAATGTTACCATGCAAATTGATACAGTAGTATATTTTCAAATAACTGATGCTAAGCTTTATACATATGGAGTTGAGTATCCTCTAAATGCTATTGAAAATTTAACAGCAACTACTTTGAGAAATATTATTGGTGAGTTGGAACTTGATGAGACTTTAACTAGTCGTGATATTATTAATACAAAAATGCGTGCAATATTGGATGAGGCTACTGATCCATGGGGAATAAAGGTAAATAGAGTAGAAGTAAAAAATATTTTACCGCCAAGAGATATCCAAGAAGCAATGGAAAAGCAAATGCGTGCCGAAAGAGAAAGAAGAGAAAAAATTCTTCAAGCTGAAGGTGAAAAAAAATCTAGCATTTTGATTGCTGAAGGTGAAAAAGAAAGTGCCATATTAAGAGCAGAAGCTCAAAAAGAAAGTCAAATAAAAGTAGCAGAAGGTGAAGCTGCAGCTGTTTTACAACTTAAAAAAGCTGAGGCTGAAGGTATAAAACTTTTAAATGAAGCTAAAGCGGATAAATCTGTATTAACTTTGAAAAGTTACGAAGCATTAGCAAAAGTTGCCAATGGACAAGCTACTAAAATAATATTACCTGCTGAATTAAGTGGAATAGCATCATTCGCTACTATGTTTGAAGAAACTAAAAAAAATAAGTAATATTTAAAAAAGCATCGTTATGATGCTTTTTGCTTTTATAATTGATTTATTAGTAAAATAATAGTATTATAATAGTTACTTAAATATATTTACGTATATTTCTTTAGATTTAAGATGTTTTACCAGCTTTTCTATTAGAAATCAATTTTTTAAAAAGGAGAGATTGAAATGAATAGAGACGAAAAGTTAAATAAAGTGTATGCTGGGATAATAAGGGGAGAAAAATTAACAACTGATTGGTTAGAAAGTTGTGGCTTTACTGATGAGGAAATACTTGACTTAGTTTCGGAAGGAATATTAATAAAAGGGAAAGATAATTGTTACGGTTTATTAAAAGATAACTTACTTTCTTACGGCAAGAAATTATTAGAAGAAGCTAATAACTGTTTTAAAAAGTGCTGTGAATTTGGTTATTCAAGCATGTTAGTGGAAAATGACATTATATATGCCCAAGTCGTAAATTATTTATTAACGAATGATATAAATATGGCTTTTAAAGCGTTAAAAAATTATCTTTCAAAAATCCAAAAAACAGAATATGAGTTTTTGATTGTTGATTTAATAAAGATTAGTGTACTTGAAAAAGATCTATCGTTTATTAGACCAATCGTAGCTCTTGTAAATTTAAATAACAATGACTTTTCTCTTGATATTTCGTCATATTTGAAATCATTTTATGTGGCATTAGCTAATTATGAGATTGAGATAGCTTCAATGTATTTGGATATACTTTCTAAGTATTGTGCTCTTAAAAATGTATCTTTTAAAATAGATGAGTTAAGAAAAGCTTTAAATAGTGCTGAAATGACTTATTTTGCTTATGCAATGAATGGATATTCTTTAGAAGTTAAAGAAGAATTAGATAAAACTAGTGATGGGAACGAAAAAGACTCTGAAAGCGATTTAATAAAAAAGATGCATGATTACTTGGTAAAGGAACATGGAATTATTATATTAAAACCAATGGGTAGGGAAGATAGAAAGAAAATTCATGAGATTGTCGAGACCTACAACGATTTAGCTTCTTTTAGTATAGGAAAGAATAAAAGAAAGCAAGTTGTATTAAGATATCGAGAAAGCCCTATTGATTTAATAGATGTAAATGAAATGATAAAAAAGGGCACTTTGGCTTATAAAAATGGTGATTATGATACTTGTATTAAAAATTTTTTAGAAATATTAAAATATAGAGATTCAAATTCATATGTTTACGCTGAACTTGGTTTGGCATACATGAAAAAAGGATTAATAGAAAAGGCAATAACTTATTTAACTGTTGCAACGGATTTAAGCAGAAAAAGAAAAGATGGGAAGTTTGACTATACTTTATTGGTTCAAAAATTAAAGAATTTAAAAGATGATGAAAATAATGAGAAAGAAAATATTGATTTTCCAAAAAGCCCTACAAATGGTATAGCAAGTAACGGTTATTTTAATATTAATGAAGTAACTGAAGCTGTTTTAAAATCCGGCCTGGATGTTTACTCGTCTTTAAAAAACTTAAATCTCGAAGAAGAACAAATCGAAGTTGCCCGATTAATGTATGCTAGAGAGTTTTACAGACAGGGAAACTTTGAAAAAGGTGATCAATTTGTTAAAGCTGTTGAAAAGTGTCAAAATAAGACTAAATTTCTTCGAAGATTGCTAGAAGAAACTAAAATAAATAAAAAATTATATAAAAATCGTCCTAAAGAATTAGAAAGTAAGTTATCTTTAACTTTAAAGCCGTAATAATTAAAGGAAAATTTAAGTCAAAATAGTAATATTATTAGTGGTTGTAAATATTTATTTATAGTATAATTAATAAATATAGGAGGCAAAAGATGTATGCAAAAGTTTTAATTGAACACGAAATAAAATCTTTAGATAGAACCTTTACATACGTTATTCCCTCAGTGCTTAAAAATGATTTAAAACCAGGGATGAGTGTTAAGGTACCATTTGGTAAAAACAAGGTGAAAGGATTAGTAATAGAAATTTGTTCATCTCTAGATGAAGAAAATGTCTCTTTAAAAAACATAGAGGAAATCATTAACAAAGAAATTTACTTTAGTGATGAACTTTTGAAATTAGGCGAATACATTAAAAAAGAAACATTTTGTCCTTTAATTAAAGCTTATAAGTCAATGCTTCCCTCAAGTCTTAAAATTGCATCAAAGGCTCATGAACTTAATAAATATGAAAATATTGCCTTTTTAAATGAAAACTTTTCTAATATATCTTATACAAAGAAGCAAAAAGAAATTATAGATATTTTAGTTAAAGAAAAGGAAAAAAATATTAATGAATTTTCTAAATCAATTGTAGATAATTTGGTGAAAAAGAAAGCTATCACAATTAAAAAAAGGCAGGTTTATCGTCTTAATGGCATAAAAAAAATAGATAGAGACGAATTATCACTAACAAGTGATCAAAAAAAAGTATTAAATGATATAATAAAAAATTTAACGAAATATAAAACGCATTTAATTTATGGCGTTACCGCTTCTGGCAAAACTGAAGTTTATTTTAGATTAATTGAAGATGTTTTGTCCAAAAATAAAAGTGCATTAGTATGTGTTCCTGAAATTACTTTAACGCAGCAAATGATAAACAGGTTTTATGAGCGTTTTGGATCGATTGTAGCAATTTATCATAGCGGTTTATCTGATGGCGAAAAAAATGATGAATATTTAAAAATATATAGAGGAGAAGCAAAAATTGTAGTTGGTACAAGAAGTGCTGTTTTTGCTCCATTAAAAAATTTAGGAATTATCATTATAGATGAAGAACACAGTGATAACTTTAAGCAAGAGTCTTCCCCAAGGTATAATGCCATAGATGTTTCAAAGTTTAGAGCTAAATATCACAATATTCCTTTAATTTTAGGCTCTGCAACGCCTTCATTTGAAAGTATGGCACGTGCCGAGAGAAATATTTATACTTTACATGTTATGAAAAATAGAGTTGGCTTGGCAATTTTGCCTCGAGTGTCATTGGTGGATATGGCAAACGAAATAAAAAATGGCAATAGTCTTTTTAGTGCTGAATTAAAGACATTAATTAATAAAGCGATAAGCGAAAATAAACAAACAATACTATTGCTAAATCGAAGAGGGTTTGCACCATTTGTATCTTGCAGTAATTGTGGATATACGTATAAATGTAAAAATTGTGATATTACTCTAACTTATCACAAATCTACTAATAATTTAAGATGCCATTATTGTGGTTATACAGTTTTTAAAAGCGAATTGTGTCCTAGTTGTCATGAAAAGTCATTATCATTTTTAGGAATCGGAACTGAAAAACTTGAAGAAGAAGCAAAACGAACATTTAAAAACGTAAGAATTTGTAGAATGGATGTTGATACTACTAGAAAAAAGGGTAGTCATGAAAAAATATTAAATGATTTTAAAAATCATAATTATGATATCTTGATAGGAACGCAAATGATTAGCAAAGGTTTGGATTTCCCATTAGTTACTGTGGTAGGAGTGCTAAATGCTGATGCTACTTTGAATATACCTGATTTTAGAAGTAGTGAGAGAACATTTGCTCTTCTAGATCAAGTATCCGGCAGAGCTGGGCGAGGTGATACAATAGGCAATGTAATTATTCAAACCTATAATCCCGATAACACAGTATTAAAATGTGTAAAAAATCATGATTATTTAGGATTTTATAATTATGAAATGAATATTAGAAAAAAATTATTTTATCCGCCATTTTCGTTTATAACTGGCATTAAAATTATTTCTCGTGACTATGAATTGGCTCAATCAGAAGCCGAGAAAATATGCTCTTATATTAAAAATAATATGAATGAAAGCACAATTGTTTTAGGGCCTAGCGCTGCTAATTTATTTAAGTTTAATAATAATTATCGATTTCAATTGGTAATAAAATATAAGGCTGATAAAAAATTATTCCAATGTTTAAAAGATATTCTTTTAATGTATAAGGAAAATAATAAAATTATAATTGAAATCGATAATAATCCTTTGAAGATATGATATAATAAGTTGAGGTGTAATGATGAAAGATAAAAATGTAATATTTATGGGTACGCCAGATTTTTCTGTTAAAGTTTTAGAAGCACTTATTTCTCATACTAACGTTTCACTAGTTGTTACGCAACCAGATAAAGAAGTTGGGCGCAAACATGAAATAAAATATTCTAGCATAAAAGAAGTTGCTCTAAAAAATAACATTAAAATTTTTCAGCCAACGAAGATACGAAAAGATTTTGATATTATTAAAGAGCTTAATCCAGATTTAATTGTTACCTGTGCATATGGGCAAATACTTCCGAAAGAATTGCTTGACATTCCAAAATATGGATCAATAAACGTTCATGCTTCAATTCTTCCTAAATACAGGGGTGGCGCTCCTATTCATAGGGCAATCATGAATGGTGAAGATAAAACAGGGATAACTATAATGTACATGGATGAAGGCATGGATACAGGAGATATAATCTCCATTAAAGAATGTAAGATCGATAAAACTGATAATGCAGGAACACTTCATGATAAATTAAGTACAATAGGGGCAGAATTACTAATCAAAACTTTACCTGATATATTTTGTGGAAAAGCAAAAAGAATCAAACAAGATAATAGTTTAGCTACATTTGCTCCAGTTATTAAAAGAGAAGATGAGTTATTAGATTTTAATAAGAGTGTTGATGAGGTATTAAACAAAGTAAGAGGGCTTAATCCTTGGCCTTTATCATATTTTTACTTAAATGATACTGAAATTAAAGTTTTAGAAGCCGAAGGAAAAAAGATGAATGTTTTATCTCCTGGAAAAATTGATAACGTAACCAAAAATGAGTTTTCAATCACGGCAAATGATGGCTTGATTTTTTTGAAGACAATTAAGCCTATGGGTAAAAAAACTATGCATATAAAAGATTATTTAAATGGAATAGATAAAGAGAAAATAAAAAAAGAGGGAAAAATAAATTGTTATGAAGAAAACAGAAATTAGTGATCGCTCAAAAGCCCTTATACAATTAGGCTTTTGGTTTATATTTTTATTAATAGTTATTGCAATAGCAAATTTTAAAACTGCTGATAAACCATCACCCGTCGAAACAAAAAAGGACCTTAGTGAAAACGTTCAAGCACTTTTAAGTGCAAATAGTTATAAATATAATTATAAATATACTGATTTAGCCAATAAAACGACTTATATTTATAATGGCCAAGTTACAGATCAAACCGATAGTGGTTATTATGAGTCTTCATCTGAGGTCTTTAAATACTCATGTGAGTTAGATAAGTGTTTTAAAATATATACTGATCATAATGATGAGTTTGAGTTTATAAAACCAGCTTTGTTTGATTTATCATTTTTCTTTTCAAAAACTAATTTAACATCTTTCACTTTAAAAAATGAAAAAGATAATGAAAAAATGTGTTATGAAGATAAAACAACAATTTTAGATACTGAATATTTAATAGACATATATGTATTTAATGATAAAATAGAAAAGATTACTATTTTTAGTGATAAAGATAGTTATGAACTATATTTAGAGTATTAAAAAATATCAAAGGAACCTTTGATATTTTTGTGAGTATTCATTAAATATAACTTTTATTTTTTGTAAATTACTACTACTATATATATTACTATATCTATCTAAATTTAATAGAGTTGGATTAGCTAAAACGTTTTTCCAATTTTTTTTGACAAAATTATATGTAAACTCTAATTCACTTTCAGTTAAATGAACACCTTTTTTTATGGCAAAGTTGTTAACTTCATCTATAGTAAGACGATCCATAAATTTTTCTACTAAATTAATCATATAATCACCTATAATATTGTATGATTTAAGATATTTTAAAAATACTAATAATGGTGAAAATATGAAAAAATGTTTCATTTGTGTTGTAACTATTTTATTTTTGATAGTGGCTTTTAACTTGACTTTCATTTATAAAAATCAAAATTTTTATTTAAAAAAGTTAGATGAAAAAACTAATATATTTGTAAAAGGGCCAACTGCTCCAAGAGGAAGAATTCTTGATGTATCGGGCAAAGTTATTGTAGATAATAAAAAACTTAATGCGGTTTTTTATAAAAAGGATAATTCTTTTAAGTATGATGAATTATTGATTGTAAAATCACTAGCACAATTTTTGCGTGATGATAAAGTAAGCGAAACCGATTTAAAAAAGTATTTTAAAATTTCTCAAAAAGAATCATATGATGCTCTTCTAAGTAATGAGGAAATAAATGAGCTTAATAATAAAGGGCTTAGTAAAAATAAGTTAGATTATATAAAAATGGAAAGAATAACTAGCGATATGCTTGATAAGCTAAATAAAAAAGAAGCCTTAATTTATAAAAAAATGAATGATGGCTACAATTATCAAATTAAAATGATTTTAAATGATTTAACTGATCAAGAAATTGCCCAAATTACTGAAATGGCACTTCCAGGAATTATAGTAGATTATGTTTGGGAAAGAACATATCCTTATAACGACACTATGAAAAGTATATTAGGCTCAGTTGGGAGAATTCCTGAAAATGAGTTAGAAGAATACTTAAAAAAAGGATATAAAATAGATGACACAGTCGGAGTAAGCTATTTAGAAAAAGAATACGACGAATTATTAAAGGGTAGTAATGCTATATATAAATTAGAAAAAAATAATAAATTAAAAAAAGTTGAGGAAGCGAAAAGGGGTAAAGATATAGTCTTATCAATCGATATAGATAAACAAGTATATATTGAAAATGTTTTGCAAGAAAAAATAGCTAATGCAAAAAAAGAAGCAAACACTAAGTATTATAAAGAAAGCTATGCAATTGTTTCTAATCCTACGAATGGTAGTATAATTGCTATGGCTGGTAAGCGGCTTATTAAAGATGACATTTGGGAAGATGTTGCTAAAAATATAATAAATACTTCGTATACTATGGGTTCAGTTGTAAAAGGTGCTACTATAGGTGTTGGTTATAAATATAATATAATTGATATGGGGACAAAAATGAAGGATGGATGTGTTAAATTATATTATGTTCCTAAAAAATGTTCTTTTAAAAATCTTGGAGTAATAAATGATCTCCAAGCATTGCAAAATAGTTCTAATTATTATCAATTTAAAATAGCCATTGGTCTTACTGGAAAAAAATATAAACCTAATATGAAACTAAACGCTACGGAAGAAGACTTTTTAAAATATCGTAATTTTTTAGCGTCTTTTGGTTTGGGGAAAATCACCAATATTGATTTGCCAAACGAAGAAAATGGGATAATTGGAAAAGTTATTTCAGATGATTTATTATTAAATTTAGCAATAGGGCAATATGATACTTATACTCCCATTCAAGTTGCACAATATATAAATACTATAGCTGCGGATGGTAAAAAATATTCTCCAAGTCTTTTAAAAGGCGTTATGGAAGATAATAAATTAAGTGTAAAAGAAAAACAAGTAGATGGTATAGTTGATTTAGAAGAGGATTATTTAAAGAGAATAAAAGCTGGTTTAAATCTTGTTTTATTAAAGGGTACTGGAAGAGGACATGTAGATGCCTCAATTAATCCAGCAGGAAAAACAGGTACTAGTCAATCGTTTTATGATTCGAATAATGATAATATAAGTGATGTAGAAACTGTTACCAAAGCCTTTGCAGCATTTATGCCAGTTGATAATCCTTTGTATTCAGTTGTTGTAATTAGTCCAAATGTAAGCTATAATAATCCTAGTAATTCATATACAAGTAATGTAAACAGAAAAATTGCGAGAGCAATAACTGATTTTTTGTTTGAAAAATAGTTATTATCTGTTATAATACTAATGGATTTAAAGAAGGAGGCAAATTATGGCTAAGAATGAAAACAGAAATTTTGTTACATTAAAATGTACAGAATGTGGTAGCGAATTACGTCCTACTAGTAAAAATAAGAAAAATACACCAGATCGTTTAGAAGTAAAAAAGTATTGCTCTAAATGCAAAAAACAAACTGTAGCAAAAGAAAAGAAGTAATAGGAGATAAACATGAATATTAATATCAATGATATAAAAAATGGTATGACTGTTATTATTGATAATAACTTATATATTATTCAAGAGTTTCAACATGTTAAGCCTGGTAAAGGGCCTGCTTTTGTAAGAATAAAATTAAGAAATTTACGTACAGGTTCTACAACTGAAGAAACTTTCAATACTAATATTAAGATAACAAGAGCTCATATTGACAGAATGCCAATGCAATATTTATATGCTAATGGTGATAATTTTGTATTTATGAATACAACTACTTATGACCAAGTTGAGGTACCAGCATCTAAATTAGAAAATGAAAAGAAATATATTAAAGAAGGTTTAGAGATAACTATTGATTATTATGAGGGAGAGATTCTTGGAATTACTTTGCCTGAAAAAATCGAATTTGAAGTTATTGAAACTGAACCAGCTGTAAAAGGTAATACAACTAATAATGCTTTAAAAGATGCTAAAATTGAAACAGGATATACTGTTAAGGTTCCTTTATTTATAAATAGCGGAGAAAGAATTATAATATCAACTAAAGATGGAAAATATTCGAGTAGAGCATAATATTCTCTTGATTATTGAAAGAATTTGTTGTATAATTCTTTTTAGTTGATGTCCTCGTAGCTCAGCTGGATAGAGCATACGCCTTCTAAGCGTACGGTCGAGTGTTCGAATCACTCCGGGGACACCATTTTAAAATTACTCCTTTTTTGGAGTTTTTTTATTGCTAAAAAAAGGGGTTTATGATAACATATGACAAAAAAGGAGGTCAATCATGGATAATATAGCAATATTTAAAAATATTATGGAATATGCAGCTTCCATATTTGATCTTAACGCTAAACTTCGAAGATTAGAAGCGGAAAGTGGCAAAGATACTCCAGTGTATAAAGCTTGCCTTTTGAAATACAAAATGCTATCAGACGAAGAAACAGCATATTATAATAGTTTTTTAAAAAGTATAAGTGATGTTGCAGGTCTTAAAAATTTCATGCAAGAAATAGTTGATAAAACTCCACCGGTTGTGGCCACGGGAAATGATCTGATAACGAAACGCACTATTTTAGGGCGCGTTTTGGATAAATGTTCAATGATTTTTAATACAAATTATTTAAAACTTTATCCTTTAGAACCAGGAAAAGATCCATCAAAAGATCAAATGAAATGTGCAAGAGATTTATTGAAACTTGCTTGCGCCGCGGATGTTTTTAATTATTCTCGTGTGTCAGTGTATGAGTATGCCAGAAAAACTAATGATAAAGAACTGATAAATTGGGTTACTGACGATACATACTATTTTTTATACTCAGATGCTATCTCATCCTTGTATAACTTTGGCTTTTCACATGATTTAACTGGCAATTATTTGGTTGGCGAAAAATTTACTAAGGAATTTAATATACCATATGTGGATTATTTTTTGACCTTAACCGATATGATTAGTAATACAATTTCTGATTATAGTGATTTAATCTTTTCATTACCTAGTGATACAAAATCTTTTGAACATCTTATGATAAAAGTTGCTTCTATAATAAATTTATGGCCAGAGGACGAAGAATTTAAAAAAAATAACATTTCTG
>OIYS01000702.1_pt1 | contig 21083 bp, 19 predicted proteins | sample 1588271 | NCBI WGS metagenome assembly OIYS01 (sample SAMN03283286) | human gut metagenome | biome: human-associated habitat; material: feces | host: Homo sapiens | place: Peru | collected 2012
CCCTGCGCGCGCCGGACGCCGCCGGCCCCGACTTCGCGACGGCCGTCGGCCAGACGCTTCTGGACGCGACGCGCCTGCCGACGGCGGCCTTCGCCCTCTCGCCGAAGCGGAGCCTCCTGATAGGCCCTGCCAATGCCACCGTCTCCCGGCTGATGCAGGAGGTGCGCAGCCTTCCCGCCCTGCAGGACGACGCGGCCTTCGCCGCAAGCGTGCGCGCGCACGTCGCCGACGGCCTGCGGGATGTCTACGCAAACGAACGCGCGAAGATGGGCGGACAGCCGAACGGCCTGACGCCGGTCTTCGACAAGGACATCGTGCGCGGCCTCAACGTCACCCTCCCGAACGGGGTGCGTCTCGCGCACGACGTCGCGGCGGCCAAGGACCAGATCGCGCGCTATGTCGCGCACGACGACGCGGCGACGTTCGCGAACCTCCCCCGCGATCTCAAGGCCCGCGCCGAGCGGATCGTCGCGCTCTGCAGCCAGGAGACGGAGAAGGTCGCCCTCCATTGGGAGATCGGCATGTTCCCGAACGAAGAGGGCTTCGACCGCTTCACGCTGGCCCAGGCGAACGGCGGCACGCGCACGTTCACCCTCTCGGAAGAAGCCGACGGTTCGCTCGGCTTCGCCTACGAGGCCGAAATCCCGCTGCCGGCCCTCCTCGACGGCGAGGGACGGCGGCAGACGCTCGGCCCGGGCTCGTCCCAGCGCCTCCACCTCGCGTTCACCGTCGCCCCGGACGGCGCGCTCGCCGTCCAGTCGTTCGCCACGGGCGTCACCGCCTTCCCCGATGCGACGAAGCACGACTATGACATGCGGGACTTCTCGCGTCTGCCGGAGAGGCTGGGCCTGACGGCGGCCGAGACGGGACGCCTTGTGCGGATGAAGGAGCTTGAGACGGCGCGCGGCACGGATCTGGAGGCCTTCAACGACCACATGAAGATGGGGGAAAGCGGCCTGCGCCGCCTCTTCAGCTACCCCGCCTTCCTGCGCGATCAGGAGACCTACGGACAGGCCACGGCGCTGCTCGCGCGTTTCGACGCGGCCTACGCGAAGCTGACGGCGGGCGACGCGAGGACATTCCCGCCTGAGTCGAGATGGTTCCTGGAGCGGCTCGTCTTCGACGACCTCTCCCTCAAGCTGGAGGCGGGCGGGAAGCTGCCGAAGCCGAACGCCTTTGCGCGCACGCTCGCGGCGTCGAATCCACTCGTCGCGTTCATGGGCCTGGCGCGCCAGTCCGCGTCCGTCGGCTGCACGGTTCTCGCGATGCCGGCGAAGTACCGCGAGAGCGTCGTGCGCGCGCTCGCCCTCCTGGAGGGCGCGCACAGCCCCAGTGTCGTCAATCGCCTCATCGGCAGGCGCGACGACCTTCTCGCGCTCGCCGCGCGCGGAAAGCTGACGCGCGACAACGTCCTCAAGACCGGATGGGGCAATCCGGTCCCGCAGGACATCCGCAGCGCCCTCGCCGTCAAGGACGCCCGGCAACGGACGCGGGCGCTGCTCGCGGCCCTCGACTTCGGCGATTCCAGTCGCCTGGCGGCAATCGGCGTGACGAACCTGTCGCCCAACTTCGCGGCGTGCCTCGAGATGGCCTGGAAGTATGGCGTCGATGCGCAGACGGCCCTCGACATCGTGGAGGGGCGCGTGCCCGAACCGGCCCAGGCGCTCAACCCGTTCGAGCCGATGTCGGTCACCAGCATCCAGGCGGCGCAGGATCCGGCAAAGGCGGAGGAAGAGCTCGCGAAGGACATCCCCCGCATGCGGGACGGCTTCACCGACGTGGCGACGAACGAACGCCGGCTCGGCGACGCGCCCTCCACGTTCTCGTTCCTCCTGCCCGACGGCACGGCGCTCGACCTCGACAGCTCGGCAAACGGCCTGGAGGCGGCGGACGCCCAGAAGCGGGACGACGGACACCCCTATTCGGTGTCGCAGCAGATCCGGGATGCGGCCACGCGGCTCTGCGGCGAGGCGCATCCGATGCAGATCGCGAACGTCATCCTCGGCCTCGCGCAGGGGTGCGTCGCGCCGCTTCGGACGCAGGCGGCCGCCCACGGGGTCCGGGCGACGGAGCATTCGCAGGCGGCCTTCCGCGTGGAGGCGGTGCGCGACGCGCACGGCCAGCCCACGGGCGACGTCGCCGTCCACGTCACGAACCTGCCGGGCTGCCCGCTCGTCTTCGACTGGACGGTCACCGTCCACCCGGACGGCTCGCAGGATCTCAGCCCCGTCACGATGCACCGCGCCGCCGATGCATAGCATCTGAACGGAAGGGGCGCGGTGGCCTGGTTGCGACGGGAGGGACGCGCTTGTCGCGTCCGCCCGTCTCTGGAACGCAGATGCTCCACATCCGCCCCTCCCGCCGTCTAACACAATGCCCAACGGGAGGGACGCGCTTGTCGCGTCCGCCCGTCTCTGGAACGCAGATGCTTCACATCCGCCCCTCGCACGCAACCATCACTGAAATGCCACAATGCCACAAAAAACTTAAAACTTCTGCTTGACTGGGGAGGGGTTCGATATTGTAGAATACATGCGTTGTTGTTGATGGCATTGTGTGGTGAAGTCGATGATGTGTAAAATTGAAGAATTGTTGCAAACAAAACCATCGAAAGAGGATTATCCCTGTATCCTCTATCGTGGCGATTGGCTCCAGCGGTCGGGGTACCACTGTTCGGGACTGGTGCCGAAGTATGCCCAGAGGGTTTGCCGTCAACTGGGAGGACTGAGTGTGAAGGGTGATGACCTTCTTGAACAAATCAAGCCCATTCTGAAGAGATATCTTCAAGGATTGTTTGTCATGGTGGGATAAAATGAAAGATCCGAAAGAAAACTGGGGAACCTCCAAAAAAGCCAAAAAAGATTACCCCTTGTTTTGCGATGGCGAATTTGGTACATTACATCACAACAATTACTAATCACAAATTACTAAATGAGACAGTCATACGTGTATTCTGCTAAAAATCTGTACCGCATTGAAATGCGACACCTCAGATATCATGAGCGTTGTTGATGTCGAAGATTCAATAGGTGCAAGGACACGGTTGTGAGTGCGGATGAACACATGCCAATTTCAAAGCGGAGGTCTCATGCCTCAACATAAGAGAATCATTCTTGTGTCTGTGATGGGGACTTCTCCTGCCGTGCTGACAAACACGGTTTGGGGCTTGGCACATCAAAAGCCTTCAATTGTTCCAGATGAAATCGTTGTGTTCATAACGAAGCGCGGAAAAGAAATACTACCACAAAAGCTGTTTGATGAGGGCATTTGGAACGCGATGCGTTCAAATCTAAAGCGAGAAAAGATAGAAGTTGAAGGGAAGCTCATTTTTGGTGCAACATCCATCCGTGCCATTCCTGACGCAGAGGGGAACGAGATTGAAGACCTACGGACGGGTGAAGATAATCTTCGGGCCGCAGACTTCATGCTCGCGCAGCTACGACAGTATACTGAAGACAGTGGCGTTGAGCTTCATGTCTCGATAGCGGGCGGGCGAAAGACAATGAGCGCACTGCTCTTCTCGTGCATGACGCTCCTTGGACGCGAGAACGACAAGGTGTACCATGTGCTTCTGCCGTCCGAGTTTGAAGGCGGCACGGAGCCGGCATTCTACTTTCCGAAGAAAGGCGAAAAATACAAATCGCGCCTTACCGGCAAGAGCTATCCGGGTGCGAAGGTGCAGAGCGAGCTTTTTGAGGTTCCGTTCGTTCGCATGCGCGGGTGGTATCAGGAGCAACTTAGGGAACTGTCAATAGAAGACGCAATCATGTCATCTTGACTAATCATCATTAATTTTAAAAAAGGAGGGAAGACCATGGGAGTCTTTGATATGCTTCGTAGTTCGCCATCAGAAGATCCATCAGTTATGAAGGTACGAAATCTATTGCAAAACATTACTGAAGGAATTCGTTTGAGGTTTTCTTGCCAAGTGCTTCCTCCGGAGATTATCTTGGGCGAAAAGTGGAAAACTGGCAATCAAACAGAAATTGGAGTTGTTGATCTCGTTCGGCTTGACAACAATTGGACGATTGCGGAGTTTGAAAGATTGCTTAATACGAATAAGGTCTATGTTTGTTCTGTGCACGTTAGAATAGACATGGAGTCTCTCGGTGATAATATCGTTTCACCAACTCATGGGCATTGGGGGGATTGGGATTTAGAAGCATGGATGGAGGAAAATCTGCATATTCCAGTTTTGGCAGTTGGAATAAAACGCGACTCCTGTAACAATCCATATCGCTGTTTCCGCTTTGTCATGATGGATCCTAAGTGAAAGGATGATATAGATGAATGTGTTTAAATCTGAGATTGGCACTGAGATAAACATAGATGGGATTACCTCAGTTTCTCCTATGTGTGATGCATATGGGGCCACCATTCAGGAGAACGGAAAGATTTATAATTCCTGGTATCGTGTTTGTGTCGCGGATAAAATAAGGGATGCCAGGGGCGGATATGGGGATGAAAACTCTGGATGGATTACATTTGATGATTTTGCTAGGTTGAAACCACTTCTAGTTGCGCAAGGATGGTCGTTTGGCCCCTATACATATCGGGGGGCTTGGCTTGTTCGTGGTGAACGAGGTGCACGTCCAAATAGCGAGACGACTTTGAATGCCGTCTCAAGGCAAAGAGAAGGTGACGCTAGATATAGCGAGACATTTCGACTGTTGTCATCTATTATGATGCCTTGGTCTGGGGCTCCGAGAAGTGGCAATGAGATTGTCCTGCATCTTTGGTCTGCATGTACTGCAGGCGATATTCTGGTTGTCAAGTCGGAGCTTGATCGGGGGGCTAGCATCAATATCCGATTGAATCCTGATGGAGACACGCTATTGACAAAAAGCATTATGTGCAATCAATCAGAGTTGGCATGTTGGTTGTTGGATCATGGAGCGGATCCAGAGCTTGGCCTATATAATGGGCGTACGCCATTGATGACCGCTGCGGGTCGTGGCAATCTCAGGGTGGTAAAAAAACTTGTTGGTTTTGGTGTGGATGTGAACAAACAAATGAATAATGGTGCTACCGCATTGATGTACGCAGTTTCCAAGAACCAGTTGCCTGTGGCAAAGTTCCTTATTTGTTCTGGCGCTTCGAGATCTTTAAGAGACAATGAAGGTTGGACCATAGAAGATTTTGCAAGGCGATCTGGTGTTGATATTTCCTGTTTGTGCAAATAAATGGAGGTGAAAGATGTCAAGAATCGCAGACAGAATAGGATGTCGATATGATGACATTCTTGCTTACTTTAAAAGAGTGCCGTTTGGTTGCAATCCGCCGGATATGACAGCCTTGAGCAATTTACCACCTGTTGATAGATGTCTAATTCTTGAGCAAGTTCTGATTAACGCAGATGGAGACATTCTAACATTGATTGATAAGCTTTCGATGGCTTATCTCAAAGCAGGATGGATGGATCTTGCCATTGCCTTTGTAAGAGCATCCTGTCAGCGTGGCTTAATAGATGCTTATGCACGGGTTTACTTTGAGGAAAAACTGGACGGATTGTCTGGGGTGAGGATGTCTTCTTGTTCCTATGAAGAATCAATTCCGCGCATTCAAAGAGACATGGGGATGGCTCCAGATATGTGCGAACTTCTTATGGACTTGTGCGAAGGGCATAGAGGTCATGATGTATTTGAAGGAATTGATTTTTCAAATCCTTTGGACGCGTCTGACGTGCGGCAGTTTTTAGATGAGCGTAGAAATTTCATTCGCCTGATTGCGGGAGTGAGATAAGTTATGAAGAATAGCAACATCAATGATACGGCTGCAATGTTAATCAGTAAGGCAAGCCTAAAATCAGTAGAGATTGCTAAGATAGAACCATTTTCCCATACGCGCATAGTGATGGGAGCGTGTATTGGCCCTGCTGAAGTCCGTATGATCTTGACAGCGGGGCTCGCATATGCTGCTGTGTATGTAGCTTCATATCAGTATGAGTCAAGTCGCGCCTTCAAGGTGAACAGAGTAGTGTTGCGCCAGTTCAATAAGACAATTGGTGCATTGGGCGATGCTCGCTTCGATGGCAGGTTTGTCGGCATATGGAACTCTCTTCTTCGTGACTTGACTGATCAAGATGCGACGCGTCGAATAGGATATGCCTTATGTGGAGATTCGTCACAGTTGGTGTCCACAGTTGTCAAAGCGTCAGCTGAATGGGCTTTGAGGACAATTGATGGAACGGGGTATATGCCCGAATATGTTCGCGACGATTCTAGGGTGTACAATATTGTTATAGGGGAATTCCGGAGGTTTGCGGAGGTGGCTTCTGGCGATATAGATTTCGATGGTTGCGCCGTGGAGGGAGGCTTTAAATCTATTGATCTCAAGCGGTTGCCTCCTTGCAATGAGAGTTATGACGTCTTTATTAGTTACAGAAAATCTGATGGAGATGTTTATGCACGCTTAATGAATCAGGAGTTGAAATATCAAGGGATGCGATGTTTCTTTGATGTGGTAAGTGTTTCAAGTGGTGAATATAACTTACAGATTCTTTCTGCGCTTAGAAAAGCATCGCATTTTCTATTTTTGAAGTCTGCAGAATCGTTGAATGGGCTTGATGATCCTGACGACCATGTCAGAATCGAGCTTGAGGCTGCTCGGTTTTTCCAAAAAAATGTAATTATTGTTGCGCCTGCTGGTATTACTCGAGATATGTCACAAATCAATTTACCCTCAGAGTTAGAATATTTGAGAAATCTTAGAGCATATAAACTTGATGTTGGCGAAACGTATGAGTTTTGTATTTATAAGATTCTACGATGTGGTATTCGACATGATCAGGTGACTTGACAATCCTTTACCAATGGATGGGAGTGTCTATGGCAAGAAGTTTCATGGAGTCAATCAACATGAATAACCGTACCGAGGAAGTTTGTGACTTTGGCAAGCGGAAATACGATGTATTCATAACCTATCGACGAGATGATGGGTTGAATTATGCACAATTGCTATTTCAGGCGTTAGAGAAACGAGAGTATAGATGCTTCCTTGATGTACGTGATGAGCAGGATGGTGAATATGAGAAGCGTATAATGGCTGCGTTGCGGGATGCTCCGAATTACATCTTTATCATGACGGAGGGGTCGCTGCAACGGCTATCTGAGATTGGGAATAGTGTATATAATGCAGTAGCATCCCATTGAGTGCATGAGGGAGTGCCGCAGTTTGTAGTTCTGACTGCGTGTTAGCCGTTTCTGCCGGTTTCCGGCCCGGCCTCAAAAACCTCTATGCAAGATGCCCCGTCTAGGGCGCCGGTTTTCCGGGCATTTTCGCATCTGCTGTCCCATTGGGCGCATTCGCGAAGTTCAGAAGAGGCTGGAAATAAGGCACTCTGGCGCAATGGCGCGGAATAACCACCGCCTCTGCCGTCCCATACAGCTCGAGCAGGGAGAGAAGGCGCTTCTTCAGCCAAAGGCTGCCGCGTATGACGCCGGACAGCCGCGAGAAGCTGTGCTTCCACTTCGCAAGGTGGCGGACGTAACGCAGGAGGAGGTGCGCTATGAGCCCCGCCCAGACCTGCCACTTGACCGCGTTCTCGCTGTAGCCGATGAAGTCGTGGATCTGGCACGTCTGCTTGAGCTCCTTGAAGAACGTCTCGATCCCCCACCTCGCCCTGTAGAGCTCCGCTATCGTCCTGGCGGACCATTCCATGTTGTTCGTGGGAAACACGATTCTCTTCATCTCGCCGCGGATCTCCACGAGCGCCGTCACCCTGCGCAGCGCTCCGCCGTCCGCCGCGTACTTCGCCGCCGTAGCCTTGTTCGACGGGCGCACGATCTCGTCGGAAAGGACTTGCGTGGCGTGGCGTTCCGGGTCGCCCCCATGCGGACGCCCCAGCCGCTTGAGGACGTCGGAGAGCATGCTTGACTTCTTGCGCACCACGAAGAACACGCCGCGCGCAGACAGGCCGTCGAAGAAGCGGAAATCGAGATACGCCCTGTCCGCCACGAGGATGTCGCCCTCTCCCAGCTGCGCCGTACAGGCCGCCGCCCGCGTGGAATCGTGGTGCGCGGCGCCCTCCACTATGGCGAACGACGGCAGACGGACAGAGAGCTCCATCGTCATGTGCAACTTCGCGGCGGCCTTGCGCCGCCCATGTCTCGCCCAGTCGAAGCAGTTGAGCGTCAGCTGTATCGTGCTCGAATCCAGGAGGGATATCCCGTGCCTCCTGATCCTCGCAAGATAGCCGCAGTACTGCTTCGGGCAGAAGCCGGGGTCTGTCGCCTTGAAGTGCGCGAGAAGCCGCCAGAACACATCCTCGGCTGTTTTCGGGTCGCGTTTCGCGTTGGCGTTCGCGAGGGTGTTCCTGCGCGGAAGTTCAAGCCCCGCCCTGTCCCACTCGTACGCGAGCGCCTTGGCGACGTCGCAGATTCCGTTGGGCGATTCCTGCCTTGATGGCTGCACGATGACAAGCGTCAGCAGATGGCTCCACGGATCGAACGTGCGCCACTTCACATTGTTGGCCCCGGCGGCGTCCTTGACGAACTCGCGCGGAATGAGCGTTGCCATCTGGCGCAGTATGGTATATACTGTCCGTGTTGCTTTTGGGAGTTGTTGGTTTTTCACATGGGGTAGGTTACCCCAAAACACCTCTCATTGGCAACACTATGTATCACATTCGGTGATTGAATGGGATGCTAATGTATATAATGAAGTTCATGAGGCGCTTCGCTTGCATAAGAAGGTTATACCAGTTGCGCCAAGTGGGGTGTCGCGTAGTTTATATGGGGCAAAGTTGTTGGAAGAGTTTGATTGTTTGAGAGCGTTGTCTGTCTCTAGATTGGAAACGGGAGAGTTCCTTGAAGAATCTGTTAATAATATTGTAAAACGCTTTCCGGTTAGGATTCACTTATTCCTAAGGCGTATCTTGGTGGCACTACTTGTTGCCGCATTCCTTGTCGGAATCGGTGTTGCTGTGGTGAGATGTGCAGAAGATAATCCGGTTGAGGATTCGGATAAGAGTATATACAGTAATACGAATATAAATAGTAATATAGATACAAGTGTCGAACCTATCTTGAAGCGAATGAAAGATATGCGGTTGCCTTCAATTTCTTTTAAGCCTCCTGCTACTATTGTGGATGCTGTTGAATTTCTGCGGCAAGCATCTCTTGATTATGGTCGTCCCGATGTCTCTGTCGATATGCGAGGCTTTAACATAGTGTTAAAGGGTGATGGGGAATCAATCGGTGGTCCTGTTATTCCTACAATCACTGCAGCAGATATTTCTTTTTATGACGCATTGGATCTTGTTTGTGAATGTGTCGAATATCGTTTTGAGATTACTAACGGGACAATAGTTGTTTTGCCAAAGGACATGGCGTTAGTAGAATTGCCAACGCAATGGTTTGATGTTGATGATGATAGGTTGCATGAAACTGTCTCAACATGGGCGGCTTATGACAAAGAAAGAAATGATGGTTTTGGATTTGAAAAAGCGGACGATGATCAAGAATCTTCTTTCTGTAATGACGTGAAAGGTTTCCTAAGAGATCATGATGTGAAATGGCCTCCTGGTAGTCGCTTGAGATATTTGTCATCAACGAGCCAATTACGTATAACGAATTGTTTAGAGGAGATTGAAAAAATTCATGCGTTGTTGCGCAAAAACCAGATACTGATAGAGGCGCAACAGCGGTAATTGTTTTGAATTATTGGCAAATATATGACGATTTTGGAGGTTAAAAATTTTTCAAAATATCCCTTTGCGCGTGTTAGGACGTATATGATATAATATGTGCGTCCTAAGAAAAGGAAGGTTGAAATGAGCAAGCCAAGGAAACAGTTCGTTTACTCGCATGAGCGTCCGAGCATTGCTGCGGATGTCGTGGCATTTGCGGTTCGTCGTTTGCCTGCCGTGCAGGCCCAGCGCGATGGTGAGATGCAGATGATGCTTTTACTTGTTCATCGATCAGAGAGGTCAAAGGCATTCCCTGGATTTTGGGCACTCCCCGGCGGGTTTTTCAAGCCAACAGATGTAAATATTGAGTATTGTGCTAGGCGTGAACTTAAGGAGGAAACCAACCTCAATGCTAAGGCTTTGATTCCGTTTGGCAATTTCTCTGCGCAGCAGCGTGATCCGCGAGGGTGGTATACATCAGTGCCCTACCTTGCCATTGTCAGTGCCATGGACTTGCCTCTAGTGAGAATCAAAGCGGCTACTGATGTCGATAAGGCGGAGTGGTTTGTGGTAAAGTATGAACGCAAGATATCTTCGATGTATGTTTCTCTCCAGTCTGATTCTGGCGTCCATTTTGAATTTGATGTTGCATTTGAATCAAATGGTCTCGCGCAGCCGAGGGTTAGTACAACATTTCGCGGAAAGAATCTATCCTTTGATCATGGTGACATTATTGCGACCGCATTGCTAGCCTTAGGGCGTCCAGGTAAGCGACTGCGCTCAGTCGCGTTTCTTGGTGAAGAATTCACCATTCCAGAGCTTCGCTATGTGTATCGCTTCATGATGGGTATTTCGGATGAGCTTGAGGCAATTGCCTCTAAGCCAACAAGGCGTAGTGAGGCCGAGCAGAAGATTTGGGATGGTCTTGATCAGGATACAAAGGGGCGGGCGAAAAAGATTATTCCAATTACCTTTAAACGAGCTGCTAATCACTTCCTACAGAAAACGGATCGGAAGATAGACGGGAAACGTCACCGCCCTGCTCCTATTTACCGTTGGAAAGGCGGTATCCCTGCTTAATCTAATAGGGATAAAGCGACAAGGAGGGTATTACAAATAAGATAGGACGAATCCGTGCTAAAAACTTCTGAGATAGGACGCAACAGTAATAACAAATAAAAGGAGGACGCAAAAGATGATTAACCAAGAACAATGTGCCTGGATCACGAAAGATGGCTTCTGCCGTTGGCACAAGGAGCAGTGCTGTCGAACGACGCCTGGAGCTTGCGCAGCGTGTGTACGTCGAGCGCCTTCTTGCAAGGAGGCGTATTGCTGGATTAAGAAACAGTACGATAAGCGATCGGCAAAGGGGCGCATGCAGTTTTATGCGCGCGGAGTAAGCGGAGGTATAGTATTTTCGCAATGCACTGGGAAGGTTCGTTATGATAGTGAATTCCGCGCAAAAGAAATTGCACGCATGCGTATGAGGAATGGTAGTTCACCTCTCCGTGTCTATCATTGCATGTTTTGTAATGGTTATCATCTAACGCACAAGTTGCGCCATAATGATCGTCCGATTACGGCATGAATACAAGAAGGAATGCTGAGAATGAAAAAACATCAGGGAAAGCTCGTAGCATTGTTTGATCTTGATGGAACGCTTGTGAACACTGATAGCGCAAACTCGGCTGCGTACCGCGTTGCGCTTGCTCAGAATGGCATGGGGAATATTTTGGGGCTTTATGGGCGCATAACGTCTTCTACTGTTCGTAATCTTGGGTGTGGTATGGATCGCATCGATTCTATCGTCAATGCAAAAGTTTCTGCCTACTGCCACGAGTTGTGGCGCACGAGGCTTGGTCCGGCAGCGGACGCCCTTCAGTGCGTAATCGTCAACCGCGATGTGTTTGAGAAGATTGTATGTCTTACGGACAGTGCAGAACAGCGGGCCGCTGAGACACTGCGCTATTGGTCGCTTGACGGTTTTTTCGACGAGATCGTCTGTAATGGAGGCCGAGGCGACAAATATGCCAATTATTTCAGTGCTTTCGATTCTGACCCTGCGGCGTGTGTCGTGTGGGAGAACGATGATGGACAAATCAAATCTGCCATAGCGGCAGGTGTACAGATGGAAAACATCAGAAAGGTAGGCTAATATGCTGACAAAAAGTTTCAATATAACACAGTCGTCGGGAGGTGCCGTCACCGGATATTTCCACGACTGGTACTATACTATGAAGGATCCGCGCAATACCATGCGTTTCTTGACTGATCTCAAGAACGACATCCCGCCATACAAAACGCCCGAGCAGATAACGCAAAGCGAAGCGAAGCTCGCGCAAGTCCTCCGCAATGATTTTGCAGGGATTGTCAGCGTATATGGGACCATGACGGTATGCGGCGTTCCGCGTTCAAAACGCGAAAGCAGTTATCCGTTTTCCCAGATGGGGCTCAAACGGACAATTCGTGCGGTTGCTCGCGAGTTGGGGATGGAAGACGGAATGGATTATATTGTTCGCCATACGGACACCGTTTGCACTCACAGAGCGAGGTCCGGACATGGTGGCGCGGGGGAGATGCCTCGTCCGGGCCTTTTGAAGGATACGTGTTTCATGTCCCCATGTATTGCGGGGAAGGACATTCTGCTTGTTGACGACATCTACACCCCTGGCGTCGGCATTGATGAGGACGCGATACAGGCCGTGCTTGATTGTGGTGCGAAAAGTGTGATATTTTATGCTGTAGGCCACACGGCCAAAGGTGCGTGCTACTATCGTTATTGTGCATGAAGAAAGGAGGCTGAATATGCTGATAAGTGAAAATGTTCTGAACGTTCTTGCCGCTTGCGAGTATCGTGGAATCGGGAAGGCGTGGGTTAACAAGAACCTGCGAGGCGGCGAGCCAATCGAGGACATTGTTCGGCTTGTCATGGAGAAAGACAATTCGGTGTCCTTGGCAGGTTTTAGGCAGACACGCCAGAACATTCGTTCCGAGATTGAACGCCTTGGGGACACGATTGACGGTGTAGTTGGCATCGGGGATGACGATTTCCCGGTCATTCAACAGACGGTCAAGGAAGGGGATCGCCCCATTGCGCTTTTCTACCGTGGCGATATCGGCCTTATCAAATCAACCGTAAACAACGTCGCCGTCATTGGATTGCTGAATCCGAGCGAACAGATTGAGATGGACGAGCGGACTGTCGTGCGTAGCCTTGTAGCTGCGGGAAAGTGTGTCGTGAGCGGGTTGGCGCGTGGATGCGATTCGGTTGGGCACCGTGAGACACTTGACTGCGGAGGGAAGACCGTCGCGTTTCTGTCGAGTCCGCTTAACGAGGTCAATCCACCGTCGAACCGGCCTCTTGCGGACGAAATTGTCGCGAAAGGCGGGCTTCTCGTCTCGGAGTATTTTCGGGGTGTCCGTTCGAAACGGGAATTCATTGGACGTTATGCGGAGCGGGATCGCCTTCAGGCGATGTTTGCGGAGTCGGTGGTCTTGGCGGCGAGCTATGCGCAACGTGACTACGGAAAAGACAGTGGTTCGCGATTTGCACTGGGAAAGGCGGCTGAGTACGGTGTACCCCGATACGTAATCTACAATGCTATCCGTGATCGGCAAGATCCGATGTACAATCTTTCGCGTGAAGAGTTGGCGCGCGGGGCATTCGCAATCGATGCGACATGCGTTGAGCAATCGCACGTATTGAACAGGAGAACTGTTTCCCGTCAGATGGATCTCGGTTTGTAGTTTTGGTGAAGGAACAGTTGGTTGAACGTAGTAAACAAGAATGTGAGGAACGGCAATGTACGACCCTGATGATGAAGATCTGTTTCTGGATGGTTGGTTGAACGGTGGTCATGATGTCTACCGTGACGGAGAAGACGGGGGCATTTGGTATGATGGCTACTATTGTGCCGATGCCACCGACTATGAAGAAGCCGAGATGGAGTATTGGAATACCCATTGATACTTTTATGGAGGAGGCGTCGGCGAAGGGCTATGCCGCTATGGGCGGCTATCAGTGCGGGGTTAAAGGTGCGGCGGTTGTTGATGCCGACGCTCTCCCGTGAGATCGAAACGGTGATCGCGGTTTCTTTCCGCTTCCCGACGCCTCCTCCGCCTATTGGAGATGAATGTGAAGTTTGAAGAATACTTTTCGTTTGAGGCGATCCTTGGAGACCTGGTCCGCTGGCGAATACGCGGCAAGGATGTCGGCGGAACGCTTCCGTCGCGTAAAGCATGGAGGCGATCCGGCATTCGCGGGCGTGAAGGCGTGGCTCCAGCCATCGTTCGCCAGAGGGCTGTTTGGCGGACGGTGAATCGCCTGCTCCGGGACGGCACTCTTGCCGATTTTCGTTGGGGGCAGGCGCTGCTGAATCTTGTAGAGAATGTGCGTTCACGCATCGCGTCCGACGATTTCGCGTTTGAGAAGCCGCGAATGATAGACATTGCCAAAGGATACAAGAACGGAAAGCCGGAGTATCGACGGGTAGCGTCATTCGACAACCTGTCCGACAGGATAATCTTGAGCCGCATGACGGCGTATGTGCGCGACAGGCTGGAAGAAACCCTTTCCCCGCATTGCTATTCATTCAGGCGTGATAGTTCCATCACGCATCAGACGGCAGTCGAGCATTTGCAGCTGTATCGCGCGAGATTTGCCGAGGGTTCGCTCCTTGTTGGCGAATGTGACATAAAGAAGTTCTTCGACAACATTTCGCATGAGGTTGTCCGCGAGCGGTGGGCAAAGACAGGCTTCGAGCCAGTAGCCACGAAGGTGCTTGAGGGATACTTGAACGTGTATTCCGCAAACAACTCGGCGAGTCTAGAATCCGCGATGCGCCCTACGGACGCGCAGGAACGCGATACTCTTGACGAGGAAGCGCCACGGCGGGGGCTACCGCAGGGTGGTTCGCTTTCAACGGTCTTGGCGAACATGGTACTGTCTGTTGCAGACGATGCTGTGGCGAGGGTGGACGATGGGCGGCTTTTCTACTCTCGGTTTTGCGATGACGTAGTGTTTGTGCATCCGGACGAGATGGCTTGCCGCCTGGCGATGACAGCGTATGCGGACGCTCTGTTGAAGCTTGACTTGCCGATGCATCCTGTCGAGCCGTTCGTGTACAAACCTTTGGGCGGCATGGCGACGCCATATTACGCAATCAAGAGCAAGGGACCGTTCCGCTGGCGTCAGGCGATGCCAGGAGAGGCGAACTGCGCCCCGTGGCTGAGCTTCCTTGGAAGCCAGATAAGATTCGACGGCGAAACCCGGATACGCAAGGAATCGATAGAGAAGCACATTCGCGCATTGGGGCGTGAGACGGCCAAGGTCGTGCGGGAGCTTGAGAGTGGCGATATGCGCAACGAGGACTTGGGGAAACGATGGTTCTGCCGCTTCCGCAACCGGCTGATTGCCAAGGGCGTCGGATATGTGACGGCAAAGGTCGAGGACTGCAGGATGTGCTGGGCGGGGGCGTTCCCGAATGTGACGGCGTGTGCCGACACGAAGATGCAAATGCGGCGGCTGGATCGTGTGCGCGAGGGAATGCTCACCAAGGTGTGGCGGCTGTTGCCGGAGCCGTTGCGTCTTGGACATCATCGCTACAAGGGTCGTCCGTTCAGCTACTTCGGCTTTCTCGAAAAGGCCGTGCGGCCAACAAACATGACTCGGCGACGGGTCAGGGTTCTGCCGTATTCAGAGTTGTAATGGACAGGGGGATCATATGGACGGAGACTTCGAACCCGAAGGATGGAGTGCGTTTGACGACATGGGAGGTAATGTCAAAGGAAATGCAGGTTGTGGATGCTTCTTTTTGGCACTGTTCGTAATCGGCATTTTGGTGACTCTCCTGAGTAAGAGGTGAGACGAAAATGAAGCAACACTTGTAAGATTATTCCGTAAGAGGCGAGTATGGAATAGGAGGACAAAAGAATGACAGAGAGAGAACGGTTTGACAATATCTTGCGCGAGACAGGGCGACGCGGAATTGAGAATGTGCTTTTTGAGCTAGACAAACTAGGATTTTACTCTGCCCCGGCATCCACCAGGTTTCATGGAAGTTATCCCGGCGGTTTGCTGAAGCATTCACTGAATGTCTACGATGAGGCTATGATGGTGCTAGAGCTGCAACTTAGGCAGCGCTCTGGCATTGAGCATCTCATTCCTGTGTGTAGCATTGCAATCGCCGCGCTTCTCCACGATGTCTGCAAGGCCGAGGTATATAGGCCAGAGATCAAGAAACGCAAGAATGCATTGGGCGTGTGGGAATCGTATGATGGATATGGTGTCGACTACTCAAATTTCCCCCTTGGGCATGGGGAAAAATCGGTCATTAGGCTTCTTCAATGGGGCTTGCAGATGACGGATGACGAAATCATGGCTATCCGATGGCATATGGCTGGGTTTGACTTGGCATTTCAAAGCCCTGAGTCTAGAGCCAACTATGGCGCGGCGACGGAAAGATGTCCTTTGCTCGCCATCATAAAAGCCGCAGATGGTCTTGCGGCGCACATACTTGAAGCACTTTAAAAAGGAAGGACAAACATCGATGAAATCGTCATGCAAGTTTGTATTGGCTGGAATGACTGCCGTATTCTGCGCTGTTGCCGGCATCGCGGCTATAGAGGAAGGACATGCCGTCGTCGTTAAAGGCGATGGGTGCGAGTGGCGGTTTCTGCTGATCGATGGTACGACCATGCTTCCCACGGAATACATGCGCACCGGCGAGAAGCGTGAAGAGGAGGAAGAAGTCCGTCTCGCTCCTTTCTGGATCGCATCGGCACCCATCACGAGAAGGCAGTTCGCCGAAATCATGGGAAAGACGCTTGGCGAGGTTCCGAAATCATGTTTCGACAAAACAGACGATCCCAACGCGCCTGTCGATAGCGTTACATGGGTGGAGGCGTTTGAATTCTGCGAGAGATTCAATGCGAAACATTGCAGAGAACTACCTAAAGGATATCTTCTGCAATTGCCAATCTCTATTGAATGGGCGCATGCGGTTAGGACATTGGAGAAAAAGGGAAAGTTCGATAGTCCCGTCGGTTGCATGCTCTTCACTCGCACGGGGCGCGGAGGTTTCTTGCGAACATATAGCGACAGGGATGTGAATATTGCAATGCGGAGAACGGAGATGGGACGGGATTATGCCATCGATTATGTCGAATTCCCGCCTCACGTTAGGCATGCGAGTGTTGGATTCAGGCCCATATTGTCGCCGATATGCGGCGAAGATGGCAAAGGTGGTTCGCTGCTGGTGACTCGCGGCACACTCCTTGCAGACAATGGTTTCATAGATAAGGCGGAACGGACGCTGAAATTGGCCTTGGCCAAGGCGAATCTGAAAGGTCGCGAAAGAGAGCGCGCTGAGGAATGCCTTGAATGGTTGGCCAGCAAACGGGAATATGATTATGTGGACTGGAGCGGACTTGTCGATGCCTCATGCGGTTTCGCTGAAAAACGCGGCTATGCCGTGAGACCATTTATGTATGGCTGGATGGAACAAGCCAGAACACCAGAAGCGCCTGCGTTTGCCCATGAGTATGAAAAGAATGGCATCGAGGGTGTTTGGATGCGCATTCACGATCTGCCGACGGAGGCTCGCATGTTGCAGCATGTTGGCAACGCGACGGCGATATTGATACACGACAATGAAGAGTTCGTGGATGTGGATTACGTCATTTCCACGAATACGCTCGTTCAGGTTCTGAAATGCGACTTCGACGGCGACGGTCTGCGGGATATGGTCGTTGAGGAATTCGGGGCGGTTGGCTCTGGCGGATATTGGTACAATTTTCTGCGAAAGAATCAAGACGGCTCGTACTCGAACATTCTGTCGATTCAGACGGTCGGCCTTTGCGCCGTCCCGTCCACGAACGGATGCTCTTGCGCTTTTGTGAATATCACGAAAGAGTCGAACGGGATTCTGTCGGCCAGTTTGATATCTTGGTGGGACGGAGAGATGCTTTCATACGAAGCTAACGCTTTGCCTTTTTGCATGCTGGATGCGGAGGAGGACAGCATCTATCCCCACGCGCCTTTCATTGGCGCGGGATACGGCCTGGGCTGGTATATCTGGCAAGGACAGGGGAAGTGGTATCGGCCATTGTATTGGCCGTGGAAGCGGGGGATAGTTCAGGGCCACGCCGAGGCGACGCTTGAGGCGGCGGAAAAAACAAAGGCGAAACAGGCGGCGGTGAAAAGGCTTGAAGCGCTCCGCGCCAAGTGGCCTAATGCGGAGGACTGGATTTCAATGTGGGATATGCCTGATTGCGCAAAGCGATTTTTCGAGATTGATGCGCTCCAGGATTGGTGCAATGAAGACAAGAAAGCCCGATACGGCGAGTTTGAGGAAGCATGCCGAGAGGCGATAGCAATGAAAATGGAGCCGCCCGTCTGGTACTATAATCTTGCTTGCGCACTAGCGGTTCAGGGAAAGCGAGATGAGGCATTTGATGCGCTTGAGCAGGCTGTTGTTGCTGGATACAATAAGGTTGAGCACGCAAAATGCGATAGCGATTTCGACACCATTTCTGACAATCCTCGTTTTTCTGAATTGTTACAGGTAATGGGCTTGCATAGACGCAGTGGTTGGCAATGGGCGAAGAAGCAAGCTGCGATTACTAATGATGTCGTGGAGCTTACTGCGGACAATGTGTACTTTGTCTTCAAAAAGCATTGCTATCTGGCCGATGTAGAAGCAGATGGCACCACGTTTTTCTATATGGACCGCGACGGAAAAGATGATGTCTCGTTAGACGGATATGTTACCGTGAAGTATGAGGATGAGGCGAAGAAACGTAATCGACATATAGGGCTCGCCAACATAGTGATAAACAAGAATCCTGTTGTTGCGCGCGGAACGTTTGTGCCAGAACAAATCAGGACGGCTGCGGTCGACGCGATAGCCGTATCGCAACAGAATGTACTTGGACTGTACGCATGCGAAAACTGGACAAACAAGCTCGACTGGTGCATTCTGTACCGGGGAGGCGAGAAGGAAGGACGCCGACTGGCAGCGATAGTCCGCATAGTGTATCTGTCCCTGCCTCACGACCAAGTCGCCGCAATGCTTTCAAGAGGAGAGTTTGCGCGAGAGATGACAACGCGCATACATAACATCGTGAAAGACGGGAAGGATGGTGCGGTAATAGATGTTGCCGACATTGACGTTTCCAAACTTGATGTTGCGGAGTACACTGTAAAGGATGGGGAAGACCTTACAGAGATTGCTATTCGATTTGGAATTGCGCTTGATGTTCTTCGCGAGCTTAACGGACTAAAGGCAAACGAAGAGCTGCGACCTGGCATGGTTATCAGATTGCCCAAATATGATTAGTGGATGTTGATGCATCTGTGACGAGTGGAATGGGATGGCTTCAGGCGAAATGGAACGACAGCTTTCCAAGCGGGATGGGTGCAACGAGATATTTATGCAGAGTCAAAGGGTTTTAGCCGCAGAGTCACGGGGACACGGAGATTGGTTTTGAGGTTGGCTTGCGCGCTGCTTCACCCACTGGAGAGTATGGAAAATGATCGGATGGAAAGGGGACGGGAAATGATCGGATTGTCATACAGGTCAAGCACACGGGAGGGCCGCGCTTGTCGCGGCCGGAGGGTTTCTGGTGGACATGCGGGAGGGACACGCTTGTCGCGTCCGCACCCCGTCGGCGTCCGTCCCCCCATCGGACGCGACAAGCGCGTCCCTCCCGTTTCGTATTTCTTCCGTGCCCCCGCGCGCTCCGTGTTGACCGGCCGGAGGCTCGGAGTCGCCCCATGGCGTCCCGCGCCGAGGCGGCGCGGGTACATCGCGTGCCGAGGGTGTACGCGAAGGAAGTCATCGCGCAGGGCTTATCCGTTTTGCTATGCTATGATGCACACATCGAAAAGATAGGGTAAGTGATATGCGAAGAGACCTGAAGATGCCGAAGCGGATGATGATGTTAATGGGGATTGGCCTTGCCTGTTCCGTTGGCGGTGCGGACGTGCAGGGGCTTGCCGAACCGGCGATGGAGGTTTTGCCGCTTGGAAGCGTGCGTCCGACCGACTGGCTGGCCGAACAGCTGCTGAAGCTGTCCGACGGCCTCACGGGACACGCCGAGGAGCTGTACGACGACATCGGGAAGTCCGACTGGCTGACCGGGGCGAACGTCGGGAAGGAATACGCCTGGGAACGAGGCCCCTACTACGCGAAGGGGCTTGTCTCGTTGGCGTTCGTCCTCGACGACGCAACCCTCAAGGGCAAGGCGCGGAGATGGGTGGACGCCATCCTCGGTTCGCAGCGGGCGGACGGCGACTTCGGTCCGAAGGCGCGGAACTGGTGGGCGAACATGATTGCGCTCTGGTTGCTGCGCGACTGGTGCGAGGCGACGGGCGATGTGCGCGTCGTGCCGTTCCTCGAACGTTACTTCGCCTTCCAGCGCGAAGCGGTGAAGGTCCATCCGTTCGCCGCCGATTCGAAGTGGGCGGCCGCGCGCGCGGGCGACGAGCTGGACGTCGTGCTGTGGCTCTACCGCCGCACGCGCAAGGCCGAATGGCTCGCCTTCGCGCGGACGGTCTCCGCGCAGTCGGCGGATTGGACGACCTACTACTATCGTGGCGGCGACCCGGCGGGACGGAACGCGAACGGCTGCCGCAGCCACATCGTGAACTTCATGCAGGGTCTGAAGACGCCCGCGCTTCAGTCCCTCCTCGACGGCGACGCGCGCAAGCGCGGCGCCTACGCGGCGGCGTTCGCCCCCGACGGCTGGGCGATGCGCCTGTACGGGCGGCCCGATCGCATGGTCAACGGCTCCGAGCCGCTGTCCGACCGCAGCGCGTCGGGCGGCACGGAGCTCTGTGCGATCGCCGAGCGCATCCTGAGCTGCCAGACCGTCCTCGCCGCGACGGGCGACCTCACGGCGGCGGACGACCTGGAGATCGTCGCCTACAACTCCCTGCCGGCGACGCTCGCGAAGGACGGGCGCGGCATGCGCTACTACTGTCTCCTCAACCAGCCGACGTGCGAAGACAAGCCCCTCCTCTTCGCGAACAACGGGGCGGGCAGCGGCCCGAACCGCAACGGCGCGATCTGTCCGGGGCCGCACGCGGGCTTCGGGTGCTGCCGCTCGAACTTCCACTTCGCGTGGCCGAAGTTCGTGCAGTCGATGTGGATGCGCCGAGGCGGGGGGCTTGCGGCGGTCGCCTACGGGCCGTGCCGCGTGACGGCGGACGTCGGCGGGCGCACGGTGACGCTCGCGATGTCCACGGGCTATCCGTTCGACGGAAAGGTCGAGATCCGCGTCCTCGAAGGCGGCGGGCGCTTCCCGATCTTCGCGCGCGTGCCGCAGGGAAGCGGCCTGCCGGACGCCGGACAGTTCCGCACGTTCGCGCGCGACTGGAAGCCGGGCGAGACCATCGAGCTGGACTTCCCGCTGGCGACGCGGCTGTCGTTTTGGGAGAACGAGGCCGTGGCGG
>OIYS01000704.1_pt1 | contig 21077 bp, 17 predicted proteins | sample 1588271 | NCBI WGS metagenome assembly OIYS01 (sample SAMN03283286) | human gut metagenome | biome: human-associated habitat; material: feces | host: Homo sapiens | place: Peru | collected 2012
ACCCGGCAGAAAAAACGCCGCCCGTCAGGGACGTCCCGAAAACCGAGCCGGTCCAGCCGGAAACCCGGAACCTCCAGCCGCTGAAGCCCGCCCCCGGCCGTCCGCTCCCCAAGTGGCTGGTTCCCGGCATCGCGGCGGCTGTAGCGGTGATAGCCCTCATCATTTCCATCGGCAGCGGCGGAAAAAGTCCGAGCGCCTCGCCTTCCATTCAGGAGCCCGTAAAACCGGCGGCCGTTCAGACCGAACCAACCGCCGCATTTACATTCATTCCTCCCACTCCGGAAACGACCGTCCCGGTGGAAAGCTTTCCCTATCTTGATGGTAATTATGTCGGTACAGCCTCATCAGGCGTGCCCGACGGAGAGGGTACGCTGAGCTGGGTGGGGGGGACGTTCACCGGCACCTTCCGAAACGGCTACCCGGAAACGGGCGTATTTACCTTTGCCGACGACGCGGGGCTTGCCCCGGTGGAGGGGGCGTGGACCTATGGAGAGACGGCGGTCACCTATGACGCGGGAAGCTGGCGCGGCAGTTCTGCCGGTCAATATACCGGAATGCTGCTTCAAGGGGTTCCCTGTGGGTATGGCACTCTGAGCTATGAGTACGGCGGCAGCTATCGGGGAACTTTCCAAAGCGGTTTCCCCGCGGGGAAAGGCGCCTATACATATCGCAGCGGCGCAGAGCAGGGCGGCTCGTGGCTGTGGGAAGCGGATCATGTCGATTCGCTGTACCCGTCCCGGGAGGGAAGCACCACGTATTATACCGGCATGATCTGCGACGGACAGCCCTGCGGCTTCGGCTCATTGCAGCTGGAAAACTGCGGAACCTTTTACGGCGAATTTGCAGACGGAATCGTCGACGGCTACGGGATTTACGTTTACCGCACACCTGTACCGGCAAGTCAGCCCACTGTGGAGGGCGACAGCTGGCGCATGGTGTCGGCGCAGAAGAAGCACGACCATACCTATTACGGTCTCACATTAAACGACTCCTGGCAGGGATTTGGTCTGGGAATTACCGCCAAGTCCTACCATTATGTGGGCGAGATCCGCAACGAATTCCGAAACGGGTATGGCAGGCTGTTCACGCCCAATAACTCGCTGTATCAGGAAGGAACCTATGTAAACGGTGCGCTGTCCTGAATCCGTCTGTAGAAAAGAGTGGTACATGATATGGAAATTCGCAGATGTATGAAATGTATGCACGCGCTGGCGGCGGGGGAGACCTTCTGCTCGGAGTGCGGCCGCCCCTACGGCAGCGTGGAAACGGAGCCCTTTGCCCTGAAACCCGGAACGATTCTGGACGGGAAGTACCTGGTGGGCGAAATGCTGGGGCAGGGCGGCTTCGGCATCACTTATATCGGCTTTGACCTACTGCTGGAACAGAAGGTCGCCATCAAGGAATACTACCCCATGAGCACCGGCATGGTCAGCCGGGAAAACAGCACCACCGTTGTGTGGAGCAGCGCCGTCATGCAGAAATCCGGCATGGAAAAGGGCTTCGACAGCTTCCTGAAGGAAGCCCGGAAAATGGCAAAGCTGGGCGGTATTCCCGGTGTCGTCGGGGTCAAGTCCGTTTTCATCCAGAATGAGACCGCCTACATCGTCATGGACTTCATCGAGGGCGAGACCCTGCTGAAAAAATTGCAGCGGGGAGGCCCCATGGATTACGGCACCTGCATCAGCCTGATGACGCCCATCATGCAGGCGCTGGCGGAAGTCCATAAGCACGGCATCATTCACCGGGACATCAGCCCGGACAACATCATGGTGCAGAGTGACGGCAGGCTTATCCTGCTGGACTTGGGCGCGGCAAAAGACTTGGACATTCAGGGAAAGGACGGCAATGTGCAGTCCTCCCAGATGGTGGCCAAGCACGGGTTCAGCCCCGTGGAGCAGTACGGTCAGGCGGGGAAGATCGGCCCATGGACGGACGTTTACGCCATGGCCGCCACGATCTACTATTGCTGCACCGGCGTCCTGCCCCCCTCCGCCACCGACCGCATGATAGAGGACACCCTGACCTGCCGTCCGCGGCTGACGAAGGAACAGTTTGACGTTCTGGCCTTCTGCATGAACGTCCTGCCCCAGAAGCGCCCCCAGAATATGGACGCGCTGCTTCAGATCGTCACCCACCCGGCAGGAAAAACGCCGCCCGTCAGGGACGTCCCGAAAACCGAGCCGGTCCGGCCGGAAACCCGGAACCTCCAGCCGCTGAAGCCCGCCCCCGGCCGTCCGCTTCCCAAATGGCTGATCCCCGGCATTGCGGCGGCTGTAGCGGTGATAGCCCTCATCATTTCCATCGGCAGCGGCGGGAAAAAGTCCACCCCCGCTTCCTCCGTGAAAGCACCGGCCGCGCAGACCGTCGCCACGGAACCGGTTCCCACTGTCCCTATGGAAGTCCATACTATGGCGGTTGCGGACTATGCCTTTGATGAGGACGCCTTCTTCTGGGGTCAGGAGCGGTATATGCGCAAAGACGTAAAAACTCTGACCTTCCAAAGCTCTCTGCAAAATGTCCCCAGTAGTGCCTGGGACGTGTCAGAAGCTGGGGACGGAAGCGTGCTGGCCTGGATGGATAACGGCGATCTGTATGTAGCTGCTGATGGGGCGATTGCGCCAAATTCCGATGCTTCCTGGCTGTTTCAGAATTTTGTAAATTTGAAGACAATCGACTTTGGAAACTGCTTTGTCACCTCCAACGTAACACGGACAAACGGTATGTTCAACGGCTGCAGCAGTCTCACAAGCTTGGATTTATCTGGTTTTGATACTTCCAACGTAACATACATGGGTTGGATGTTCGGCAGTTGCGCGAGTCTGACCAGTTTGGATTTGACCAGCTTTGATACCTCCAAAGCGACAGATATGTCCAATATGTTTTACGGCTGTCACAGTCTGACCAGTTTGGATTTAACCAGCTTCGATACTTCCAGCGTGACAGACATGGATTCTATGTTCGACGATTGTATGAGTTTGCCCCATCTGAATTTAACCAGCTTTGATACCTCCAAAGTAACGGACATGGCTTTCATGTTCTCCGGCTGCAACAGCCTGACCAGACTGGATCTCAGTAACTTTGATACATCCAACGTGACGAACATGCTTTGGATGTTCGGCCTGTGTTATGACCTGACCAGCCTGAATCTGTCCAGTTTTGACGCCTCCGCCGTAACAGAAATGGACGACATATTCACCGGCTGTTACGTACTTACGGACCTCAACTGCTCCGATGCGCGTATTCTTAAGGAATACAACCGTCGCTGACCCCCCCATCACCCCCGCCCGGCTCTGCCTTTCAGAGCCGGGCTGTTTTTTCAAAATTGTCGCATGGCGTGCGACCACAAATTCTGGAAATCTGATATACTAAATTTGCCAAATAATCAGTGGACAATAGCATCAAGCGGTGATATTATTTTACTGTAATGGTTCCAAAAAACGACGGGGACCCGGAGTTCCCCCGAAAGAAAGAGGAATGGACTATGGAAGTACGCAGATGTATGAAATGTATGCACGACCTGTCGGGAGGGATCGCCTACTGTCCGGAATGCGGGCGCGCTTACGGCAGCGTGCACGCGGAGCCTTTCGCGCTGAAGCCCGGTACGATCCTGAACGGAAAGTATCTGATGGGCGAAATGCTGGGGCAGGGCGGCTTCGGCATCACCTATATCGGACTTGATCTGCTGCTGCAGCAAAAGGTCGCCATCAAGGAATATTTCCCCACATGCACCGGCATGGTCAGCCGGGAAAATCGCTCCACCGTGGTGTGGAGCAGCGCCATGGTGGGGAAAACCGGCACACAGCGGGGCTTTGACAGCTTTTTGAAGGAAGCCCGGAAAATGGCAAAGCTGGGCGGCATTCCCAACGTCGTCGGGGTGAAATCGGTCTTCACACAGAATGAGACTGCCTACATCGTCATGGACTTTATCGAGGGCGAGACGCTGCAGCAGAAGATGCAGAAGAACGGCCCCATGGACTTTGACAGCTGCATCCGGCTCATGACGCCCATCATGCAGTCACTGGCAGAAGTCCACAAGCACGGTATCATTCACCGGGACATCAGCCCGGACAATATCATGGTGCAGCCGGACGGCAAGCCCGTCCTTCTGGACCTGGGCGCGGCAAAGGATCTGGATATTCAAGGAAAGGACGGCTCGATTCAGACCACCCAGATGGTCGCCAAACAGGGCTTCAGCCCCATCGAGCAGTACCGGAAGAACGCCAGCGTCGGCCCGTGGACGGACGTTTACTCTATGGCCGCCACGATCTACTACTGCTGCACCGGCACACTGCCGCCCACCTCTGTTGACCGGATCGTGGAAGACACCCTGACCTGCAAACCGCGGCTGACGAAGGAGCAGTTTGATGTTCTGGCCGCCGGTATGAGCATTCTGCCGCAGAAGCGCCCGCAGGACATGGCCGCCTTGCTGCAAATGGTCACCCGCCTGCAAAAAGGCGGGAAGGCCGAGCCGGTCAAGCCAGGCCCGCAGGCAGAACCGGCCAAAGCGCAGCAGACGACGCCAGTCCCTCCCAGACCGGCAGATGTGAAGCCGCCGGTCAAAAACGCGCCGCCGAAGACGCCGCAGAAAAAGCCGCTCCCCGCATGGCTGATACCTGCCGTGGCCGGTATCGTCGCGGTGCTGGGAATCGTCGTCTGCATCGTGACCGCTACGGGAAAAGCGCCCAGGCAGAACGTCTCCATGAAAGCGGCCGCCACAGAACCGGTCTTGCAGCCCGCGCCTGCGGAAACCACGCCCAAGGCAACCACGCCCAAAGCGACCGTGCCCAAGGCCACGGAACCCAAGCCCGAACCCACTACGAAGCCTACACAGCCCAAGAACTATATCGAATATGTGGATGGTTACTGGGAAAGCACAAATCTGAAAGACGGGAACTTCAGTCTGAATGTCCACGCGCTGGTTTTTTACACCCCGCTGGTACGATGCAGGGAAATGACCGTCAATATGGAAGTATCCATGAACGCGGGAACAAAGTGCAAAGAATGGCAGGTGTGGGGAAGAGTGAACGGGCAGTTCCAGAAAATCGCCAAGATCTCCCTGCCCGCCGGTGACGGCGCTGCCTCCGAGACGATTACATTCGATACGCCGCTGACATTTGACGCGATCATCGTAACGCCGACGGTGATCGGCGGGTATTCGTGGTCGATGGGTCTGTCCGTGACGGATGCTTGGCTTGCGGATTGATATGCAGAACAGTACGCGAAATCGGCGGGAATCCGAACGTTCCCCAAAAGAGAGGATTGAATTATGGAAGTACGCAGATGCATGAGATGTATGCATGAGCTGGCGGCAGAGCAGAAGTTCTGCCCGGAGTGCGGCCGCCCTTACGGCAGCGTGAACACGGAGTCCTTCGCATTGAAGCCCGGCACGATTCTGGACGGAAAGTATCTGGTGGGCGAAATGCTGGGGCAGGGCGGCTTTGGCATCACCTACATAGGCTTTGACCTTTTGCTGGAACAAAAGGTCGCGATCAAAGAATATTTCCCCATGAGCACCGGCATGGTCAGCCGGGAAAACCGCTCCATGGTGGTGTGGAGCACCGCGATGATGGGAAAGACCGGCACCCAGAAAGGCTTCGACAGCTTCCTGAAAGAAGCCCGGAAAATGGCGAAGCTGGGCGGAATTCCCGGCGTCGTGGGAGTGAAGTCCGTTTTCATCCAGAATGAAACGGCTTACATTGTCATGGACTTCATCGAGGGCGAGACGCTGCTGAAAAAGCTGCAGCGGGAGGGGCCGATGCCCTTCGACACCTGCCTGTCCCTGCTGACGCCCATCATTCAGGCGCTGGCAGAAGTTCACGAGCATGGCATTATCCATCGGGACATCAGCCCGGACAATATCATGGTGCGGCCGGACGGCAGGCTGATTTTGCTTGACCTTGGCGCGGCCAAGGACTTGGACATTCAGGGACGGGACGGCAACGTCCAGTCCTCCCAGATGGTGGCCAAGCAGGGCTTCAGCCCCATCGAGCAGTATCAGCGCAACGCCAGCATCGGCCCGTGGACAGACGTTTACGCCATGGCCGCCACGATTTACTATTGCTGCACCGGCATTCTGCCGCCCACGGCTGTGGACAGGATCGTGGATGACACCCTGACCTGCCAGCCTCTGCTGACGCAGGCGCAGTTTGACGTTCTGGCGTACTGCATGAGCATCCGGGCGGAAAACCGCCCCAGGAGCATGACCGCGCTGCTGCAAATGGCCGTCCGCCCGCAGGGCGGGCAGGCGGAGCCGCCCCGGGCAGTGCCGACGCCCAAGCCGGTTGAAACGGTGAAGGCCACTCCCAGACCGGCAGTGGTAAAGGCCGCCCCGGTAACGCCGACGCCGACCCCCACGCCGTCGGCACCTCCCCAGCCGGCAGCGGCGAACACTACGTCGGCAGAAACGAAACCAGCAATCCCGACCCCCCAACTGCTATGGCCGGAAGAACAGCCCGCTCAACCACCCAAGCCGCCCAAGCAAAAGCGGCCGATTCCCAAATGGCTGATACTTGTCACGGCGGTGGTAGTCTTTTTCCTCCTGTGCTTTTCCATCGGCAGCGCAAAGAAACCATCCGCAAAAACTTACGTAATGGAGCAGGCTCCACATCGCTATTCCAACGCTTACATCTGGGGACAAACGAAATATCTCCGCGAAAATGTATACACTTTGACCTTCTTAAGTACTCTTGAAAATGCCCCCAGTAATGCTTGGGATGTATCTGAAGCGGGAGATGGAAGCGTACTCGCCTGGATGGTTAGTGGCAATTTGTGTATAGCCGCTAACGGAAAAATCGCGCCAAATTCCGATGCGTCTTATACATTTGCATACTTCACAAATCTAAAGAAAATTGACTTTGGAGATTGTTTTGATACTTCCAATGTGACGGACATGAGCTGTATGTTCGTAAATTGCAGTAGTCTGACCGAGTTGGATTTGTCCTCTTTTAACACCTCCAAGCTGGTAAACATGAGCAATATGTTCTCCGGCTGTGACGCGCTGAAAAATCTTATCTATTCCGACAGCAGAATTCTTGAGGTATGCCGCAACCGCTGATAGACCTCGATTATCGTCCGTCTCCGCTTTTTTGAATTTCTTCAAATTGTTGCACGCCGTGCAACCAAAAATCCGGAAAACCTGCTATACTGAAATCATCCAAGGAAGCAAACCAGAAATTTCCGCAGTCCGGAAATAGGGAATGGACAATATTTCCAAAGGATGGTATACTTTTTTGCAGAGCAGGTCGTATTTAATCTCCCGGGGTTTCCGCGGGATGGTATAAAAAGGAGAGAGCAGTTATGAAATATGTATGCAAACGATTGGCCGCTATGGTAATGGTGCTGATCTGTCTGGCCGCCATGCTGGCGATCCCCGCCAGCGCCAGGACCGATCTTCCCACCGTCATCAGTCAGGCGAAAGAGGGCGTTGTGAAGCTTTTTGTCGTCGGCTTTTCCCCCAACGACACACCCGCAGCCGCCGCCGTCGGCTCCGGCTTTGCCGTGGGGCAGAAGGGCAGCACGCCCGAATACTTCGTCACCAACTGGCATGTGGCGTCCGCCTACCTGAGTGAATATAACTACGCCTTCGATTCCGACCACGTCCGGATCTGGATCATGCTGGATAACTTCACCATCAGCGATGTCACCGGCCTCCCCAGCGAAGCGACCTCCGTGGAATGCAGCATCGTGCGCATCTCCGAAAGCGGTTATCCCGACTACGCCATCCTGAGAGCCGCACGTCCGGTCACGGAATGCAAGCCCCTTGCCATCCGCTCCAGCGAAAGCGTCAAGCAGGGCGAGACCGTAGTCGCCCTCGGCTGCCCCGCCGTCGTAGACGATCTGAGCGCTACCGTGGGCAGCAATGACATCACCGCAACCAGGGGCACGGTTGCCAGACATATGGTCATGTCCGCCGCGGGAAACACCAATGTTCTTCTTCACGACGCCGTCATCTCCGGCGGCAACTCCGGCGGCCCCTTGATCGACGAAAACGGCAACGTGATCGGCCTGAACACCTACGGCATCGTGGATTCCTACTCCTGCGCCATTTACAGCGAGTACGTCACGCAGGCGCTGGATCAGATGGGCATCCCCTACATGACCGCCGGGAGTTCGATCTCCGTCGTCACCATAGCGGCGGCAGCGGTCGCCGTGGCGGCAGTGGCCGTGGCTATCTACTTCCTCCTGCGCAACCGCAAGAGCGCTGAGAAGTACCCCGCGGGCGGCGTCACCCCCGGCACTGTCCCCGGCGGCACCGTTCCCGCTGGCGTATATACGCCCTCCTTCCGGGTGCAGCTGCCGGATGGCAGAATCATCCCCGTACCGGCAGGCAAGGTCGCCGTTGGCCGCGACCCCAGCTGCCAGATCCGTCTCCCGGAGAGCGCCGCCGCCGTCAGCCGCAGGCACTGCACGCTGGAGAATAGCGGCGAGTTCCTGATCCTCGTAGACGAAGGCTCCCGCAACGGCACCTTCATCCACGGCAAGCGCGTCCCCGCCGGGACAAAGGTCGCCCTGAAGCACGGCAGCAGCTTCTGCGTCGGTACTTCCGAAAACCGCATCACCGTCTGTTAACAAACAATATCAACACCATTTACATACAGGAGGTTCATTATTATGGAAATCGTTCGCTGCAGCAAAGGTCACTTTTATGACTCGGAAGAAAACGCTACCTGCCCGATGTGCGCCGCCGAGGCCGCGAGAAACAAAAATCCCATTGGAAATAACGTCCTTCCGGATGGGATCATAGGCACCAGCTACTTTGACGACGGCAACACCCCCTCCCCGACCCTGCCTGTTGACCCGAACGGCGGCAGGGTGCAGCCCTATCAGACCACCGTGAGCGCTCAGAATCCTCCCATTGAAACTCCCCCCACTGTGCAGCCCTATAAGACCACGTTGCCTGTCATCCCCGTAGACGGAGATGGCAATGAGGAAAGCGCTCCCTTTGACCCCGTGGTAGGCTGGCTGGTGTGCATCGAGGGCGCCACGAAGGGCACTGACTACCGCATTCACAGCCAGAACAACTACATCGGCCGCAGCGCCAAAATGGACATTTCCATCCCCGAGGATTCCCACATCAGTGCGGAAAATTCCGCCATCATCGCCTATGACAACGAGGACCGCGTCTTTTACTTTGGCCCCGGCTCCGGCCGCAATATCGTTCGGGTAAATGGGAAGCCCGCTCTCAGCGTAGAGAAAATCGAAGCCTACGACGTTCTGACGATTGGTACAACGAAGCTGTTATTTGTGCCGCTTTGCGGAGATCGGTTTGATTGGAATGAAAAGAAATAAAGCAGCAATGATAAAGCGCAGGCAGTCTCTGCTGGCCGTAATGGCGGTGGTGCTGATCCTTCTGGCGCTTGTGACGGGGTTCCTGGGGTTTGCACATAAATCGGACGATCTTATTGCCGCTCCATCTCTGCCGCAGGAAACCCTGCCGCAAGAGATCCTGCCATGGGATACCGCGCCGCAAGAAACTCTGCCGCAGGAGACCCCGTCACAGGAAACTCTGCCGCAGGAGACCCAGCCACCGGAAACTCTGCCGCAGGAGACCCAGCCACTGGAAACTCTGCCGCAGGAAACTCTTCCGCAAAACACCCCGCCGCAGGAGACTCTGCCGCAAAATACTCCGCCGCATGAAACCCAACCTCAGGAAACTCTGCCCACAAAAGTTCCGATTTTGCCACCGGATGCGGCTGCCCCCTCCCAGGCAGGTGTCATTATCCCCATACCCGGAGAAACGGAAAACAGCGCCGCGGAGCAAACACCTCTAACCGCTTTCCGTCTGGCTATGCGGATCGCCTGCTTCACTTTCACGGCAGGGGCATGTGTGGGTATCCTGTTGCTGGCAATGCTGCGGAAAAACGTCCGCGAGCATGAGCGGGCAAATGAAATGCCCTTGAATCCTCCCAAGCCTGTAGCCGTGCACCCCGTTCCCATCACCAAGGAAACCGTGGAGGAAACGGTCTGCCCCATCCCCGGTATCTCTCTCGGAAAGATCCACGACATCGGCAGGCGGGATTACCAGCAGGACAGCTTCGGTCAGACGGCCGTGCTCCGCAATACGGGCATTCTGGCGGTTCTGGCCGACGGCATGGGCGGCCTCTCCGGCGGAGAACGGGTCAGCCAGAAGATCGTCATGGAGGCGCTGACCTTCGGCTCCGCTCTTCAGGCGAATCAGGTTCCCACCGCGCTGCCGGGTATGGTGGCCGGTATCAACCGCGCCGTCAATCAGATGCTCGGCCCCAAGGGGCTTTACACCAGCGGCTCCACGGTGGTGTCCGCCCTGATCACGGGCAACGCGCTGCGGTGGATCTCCGTGGGCGACAGCCGGATCTATCTGTACCGGGACGGTCAGATCAGCCAGCTTTCCCGTGACCACGATCTGCTGCAGGACTGGATGCCCGACATTCTGGAGGGCAAGCGCTCCATGGCGGAAGCCCTGCGCGACCCCAACGGGCGGAAGCTCACCAGCTTCATCGGCATGGGCGAGCTGCGCCATGTGGACTACAACCGCACGCCCATCCCCCTGCTCCCCGGTGACCGGGTGCTGCTGATGAGCGACGGCGTCTACGGCACTGTAAGCGACGCCGAAATGGCAGCCATCCTGCGCGATTGCGGCAGCGTTCAGCTGGCCGCGTCCCACATCGGCCAGCGGATTATGGGCGCTGCCCTGCCGTATCAGGACAACTACACGCTGATCGTTCTGGGCTACGACCCGCCCGATCAGCCCAGAAACAACAGGTAAACAGCTATGGTAATTGAAGGGTATTGGTATACAAATATCGGCAGCCGGTCTGAAAACGAAGATTCCTGCGCCTATTTCAGTCCGGGACCGGATCAGTACTGCGCCGTCATCTGCGACGGTCTGGGAGGCCACGGCGGAGGAAAGGCCGCGTCCTCCATCGGCGTCAAGGCGCTTTCCCAGTGGCAGGCGGATGAGGCGCTGCCCTCCGGCGAGACGATTCTCGCATGGATGAACGAGGCGAACCGGAACATCCTCGCCACCCGCGCCAACGCGAACCAGATGAAGACCACAGCGGTCGCGCTGTATCTTTACAAAAATCAGGCGGTATGGGCACACATCGGCGACAGCCGGCTGTACCACTTCCACAACGGCGTCCTCGCGGACTACACGGAGGATCACAGCCTCGCCCAGCTTTCCATCAAAATGGGCGAGCTGCATTCCCGGTCGGAAATTCCGTCCTTTGAGGGCAGGAGCAAGCTGTTCCGGGTCATCGGCGACGACGAGATCAAGCCCCAGCTTCATGCGCCCATCACGCTTTCCCCCGGAGACCATGCGTTTCTGCTGTGCTCCGACGGTCTGTGGGAGCGGCTGCTGGAGGACGAGATCATGCTCGATCTTCACAAAGCCGCCACGGCGGAGGAATGGGTATATCTGCTCCGCTGCCGCGCCATGATGCGGAAAAGCACGGATGTGGACAACAACACCGCCATCGCAATTTGGATAAAGGAGTAGTCAAAATGAAAAGAATAACCGCATTCTTAGGATGCGTCTGCCTGTTTTTGTTTCTGCTCTGCCCCGCGGTCAGCGCGCAGGCCGCTGAACTGAATTCGTTTCTGACCTTTCACGAGATCGTGACGGAAGAGCATCAGAATGACCTTCTCGTCTACGGCACCGTCCTTCCCGAAAACGGAAGCCTGACGGTTTCCATCGATTCCCAGCAGATCTCCGACCCCGTCCTGACCACCGTGCGTCAGGAAAAGCTGCCCACCACGGTATACTGTCTGGTGGACATCTCTACCCATATGTCCAAGGAGCAGATCGAGCAGCAGACGGACATTCTGGACATCATCAGCAGCCGCATGGGCGAGGGTGACTCCATGGTCATCACCACCGTGGGCAGCAAAGTCGTTGAGGGCGCCGTCCTCGACACCATGGACGCCCGCACCGCCGCCATCGACACTCTTAAGCGCGACGGCGTCAGAGCGGATATGTACAGCGCCATCGTGGAAGCCATGGGCAGTCTGGAAAAGAAGACCAGCTACTGCACGAACCGGTGCCTGCTGATCCTCTCCGACGGCATTCTCGCCGACGGCGGCACCACCCAGCAGCGGGCCATCGACGTGGTCAGCGCCACCTCCATCCCGGTATACGCCATCGGTATCACCGGCAGCTCCACCTCTGCCTATTCTCTGACAAACGCCGACAACATGCTGAAAATGGCGGAGGTTTCCAGAGGCGGCATCGGTCTGGTTCCCGCCGAGGAAAAGATCTCCGCTGCCGCCGCGGCTCAGCAGGTCTGGGAAACCATTCAGGACGGCTCCGTCATCAAAATCGACCTTGCCTTCGTGACCTCCAACAGCAACAACGCCACGGTTCGCGCCGCCTACGAGCTGGGCGATACCCGGTGGGAAGATTCCGTCGCCGTTGACCTGACCACGGTTCCCGCCGCCATCCCGGCCGCTCCCACCGGCGTTACCGACCCCACCGATGTGATCGAGGAGCCGGAAGCGCAGATCTCCGTTATGGACTGGGTTCGGGAAAATCTCATTCTGGTCATCTGCTGCGCGGTGGCTCTGGCGGCCGTGATCGTGGTGATCGTCGTGGTCGCGGTGAACAACAGCCGGAAGAAGCAGGAGCAGTGGCTTCGGGATAGGGATCTTCCGACCATCAATAACAACCCCGTCATCGATAACAACCCCGTCATGGCATCCATCCCCTCCACCGGTGATTTTGATATTCCTACGACGACCCCCGTTCCGGACGAGTCGTGGGTCGCCACCAAGCCCGTGACCCCCAGCGGCGGCGTGACTGTCCAGATGACCGTTGCGTCCCATCAGGATGTTTCCACCAGCTTCACCCTTGCGCCCCATACGCCTCAGGTTCTGGGTCGTGACGACCGCGCCGACATTATTCTCAACGCGGAAGACTACCAGCTTTCCGGCAAGCACTGCACCGTCGAATGGGACGGCAGCTACCTGTACATTCAGGATATGGGCTCGACCAACGGCACCGTCCTCAACGGCACCAATCTGAAACCGGACACCTGGAGCCGCGTAAAGAACGGCGCAGTTCTCCACATGGGCAGCTTCGACTATCAGGTCGCCCTGAATCCGGAAAAGTAAATTCACCCACCACTTTCCCGACAGCCGTGAGGCTGTCGGGAAATGCCGGTTATGGGCAAATTTGCAAAAAGGAGAAACCATATGCAATACATCCGAATCACAAGCGAAAACATTGACGCTGAGCACATCTGCTGCGCCATGTCGGGCAAGCAGAGCGTCGGGAAAAAGGCGTGGCTCAAGGAACGGTTCGCGGAGGGGCTGGTTTTTTACCGCAGCGAAGAACGGGGCAAGTGCTTCATCGAGTACATTCCGGCGGAGAACGCCTGGGTTCCCATTGAAGCGCCGGGGTATCTTTACATCAACTGCCTGTGGATCGCCGGGTCCATGAAAGGGCATGGGTATTCCTCCGACCTGCTGAATGAGTGCATCCGGGGCGCCAAAGCGCAGGGGCGGCAGGGGATCTGCATTCTTTCCGCGGAGGGAAGGAAGCGGGAGTTTCTTTCTGACCCCAAGTATCTGGCCTACAAGGGCTTCACCGTCGCAGACACCTCGGACTGCGGGATCACTCTCATGTATCTGCCGCTGACGCCGTCGGCGGAGAAGCCAAAGTTTAAGGAATGCGCCAGACATCCGCAAATCGGGGAGAGCGGCTTCGTTCTCTACTACACGGATCAGTGTCCGTTCACCTTTTATTGGGTGCCCCGGGTGGCGGAGGCAGCCGCAGAACACGGCATTCCCCTGAAAACCATCCACATCACGGGCAAAGAAACCGCGCAGAATCTCCCCGCCCCGGTGACCACCTACGCACTGTTCCGGGACGGGAAGTTCGTGACCCACGCCATTCAGTCCGATAAGAAGTTTCTCGCCCTCGCGGGAGTGAAGGGCTGACGCTTTAACAGAACAAGATATATTTTTTAGGAAGGAATGATAGTACAGTGACAACACACTCGAAATTGATATATGCATTAAAAGATGGCAATATCGTAAGTATTGATGATGTACCAAGCGGAAAGGAATGCGGGTGTGTTTGTCCTGCGTGCGGTGACGAACTTATAGCGCGCAAAGGGCAGAAGCGTATGCATCACTTTGCGCACCGTTCAAATGAGGACTGCGAATATGGATATGAGTCTTCCTTACATTTGGCAGCAAAAGACATTCTTTCGCGCGCAAAGAAAATAGTCATTCCTCCCGTCTATGTCGAATTTCCGCAGTCCGGCAAGCCAAAGGAACTTCTATATCCGAAAAAGGAGATTCCTGTTGACCGTGTCGAACTGGAAAAACGTTTTGATGACATCATACCGGATATCGTAGTATATTCTGGTGATAAATATTTCTTTATAGAAATCTATGTTACCCATCCCATTGACGATGAAAAGCTGAAAAAGTTGAAGGAGAAAAAGATTTCCACCATTGAAATTGATTTAAGCAAAGAAAAAAGAGATATTTCCGTTGAAGAATTGTCGGATATTCTGCTGAATAGTAGCCCTCAAAAATCGTGGAAATATAATGCTGTGTCTGAAAAATGGTATCAGCAATTTGAAAAAGCCTCAGATAAAATGCCCCTAACGCAGCGCGGATTAGCGCGACATGTCGATGGGTGCCCTATTGGAATCCGAAACTGGAATGGTAAAAATTACGCATACTTTATCGGCGACTGCACGGGTTGCGAATACTGTTTTTCCTATGCCCATGAAGGATACATTTTGTGCTCCGGGCGAGAACGGATTGCAACAAAAAAAGATTTCCTTATTTCCAAAGAGGAGCGAATTTCCAACAGCAATAACCCACTGCCGAAGATTGAAAAATGCCCTAATTGTAAAGTGCAGTTAGTTCGGGCGAAGAAAGACAAGGGGGATGTTTGGCAATGCCCTCGTTGCACATTTTACATTCCTGTTGGTTTTAACTCAGGCGAAAATTAGGTAAGTAACAATACACGATGAAATACATTATCCTGTTTAGCTTTTTCTTCTTATAAACCGCCATGATAAGCAGCCCCACAACGCCGCCAGCGTTGGGGGGCTTTGTCATTTCAGGCTTTTCCCGGAATAATACTAAAGCCTAATTAAACGCTTTAATGATCCAATCGTGTCCGGTAATGCTGAAAACGGTATTAGGGGTAAGCGAGCAAATGGTATCGCAGAGACGATCAACGACTTTCTCCAAGGTTGCAAAAACCTCGTTTCGAAAGCCGCGCTTTCGTATCTCCTTCCAGATCTGCTCTATCGGATTCATCTCTGGTGTGTATGGAGGGATATGGAAAAGTACAATATTCTCAGGCACTTCCAGTGTTCCCGATTTGTGCCATGCAGCTCCATCGCAGCACATCAGAATGGTATCCTGCGGAAATTGTTTGGATAATTCCCGCAGAAACAGATTCATACACGCAGTATTGCAATAGGGCATGACAAGAAAACAGGATTCCCCAGTCAGCGGCTCGACCGCACCATAGGCATACCGGTATTCCCGAATATGGTGACATGGAACGCATGGTCGGATGCCTTTTTCGCACCAGCAGTACTTGGGATGGTTGATGCGGCCGAAGCCTGCCTCATCCTGGAACATAAGACGCACTTTTCCTCAGCCCCTGTGGAGATTTTAGTATCAACGCCTTTTGTGTCCATGAATAGGATTCAGAAAATACTCAAAATGGTTTTTTGTAATTTCCCCTGATTGCCTTTACTTTTCTCCCTTTTTACAGTATAATTAAGGCAACACCGCACAAATGCGTCTGCGGGTCACAGCGAGTCTTTTGCACCAGCTCCGCAGTTACAAAGCTGGGAAATACATACAGTATTCCTCCGTCTTTGTAACTTTGGTCTGGCACAAAATCTTCTGCTATGCCTCCTTGCCGATTTATGCGGTGTTGCCCTAATTGCTTGATCAAACTTAACCACCGGCTGTGCCGGCGGCAAAAATTAGCATCCGGCGAGGAGTAAAGCAGGCAAGAAAAAATTCGTTAATGGGCAAGCTTTTCCGCTTCCGCCGCAAAGACCATATGGAATGATTTTGGAGGTACTCATGAAAGAATTCGTCCGTGTCCTGAAATTCACCTTTTTCTCCATCAGCGCCGGTCTCATCGAAATGGGAAGCTTCACCCTGCTGAATGAATTTACCCATTTCCCATACTGGCCCTGCTACCTGATTGCCCTGTGCCTGAGCGTACTCTGGAACTTTACCCTGAACCGGAAATTTACCTTCCAATCCGCCGCCAACGTGCCCGTAGCCATGGCAAAGGTTGCCGCCTATTATGCGGTCTTCACGCCTCTGTCCACCCTTCTGGGCAATTATCTGGCCGGCAGTCTGGCGTGGAACGAATATCTGGTAACAATTGTGAATATGCTGCTGAATTTCTCCACGGAGTTTCTCTATCAGCGGTTTTTCGTCTTCGGCAAGTCCCTGGACAGTGCGAAGCAGGCGTAAATGCAAAAGCGAAAAAGCAACGTCACGCAGACGGAATAATCCAGCAAAAAGCAGGACACAAAAGTGTGTCCTGCTTTGTTCGTTCAATTCATCGTCCCCTCGGAGCGGGCGAACAGGTCGCCGATCCGCTCTCTGAGGGCGTTTGCTTCCGGGGTGTCCGACGCGCCGTAGGCGTCGATCCAGTCCGCCGACGCCTGCTGGGCGTCCTTCATGGCGGTAAGGTCGCAGCCCAGGTCCGCCACCCGGAACGCGGGCAGGCCGGACTGCCGGGAGCCAAAGAAATCTCCGGGGCCCCGCAGACGCAGGTCTTCCTCAGCGATCTTGAAGCCATCGGCGGTTTTGCACAGGGCTTTCAGGCGCTGGAGCGTCTCCGGATTGCGGTTGTGGGTGGTGAGGATGCAGTAGCTTTTTGCCTTGCCCCGGCCTACCCGGCCGCGGAGCTGGTGCAGCTGGCTCAGACCGAACCGGTCGGCGTCCTCAATGACCATCAGCGTGGCGTTGGGAACGTCCACGCCCACCTCGATGACCGTGGTCGCCACCATGACATCCGCTTCCCCACGGGCGAAGGACGCCATGGCCGCCTCCTTTTCCGCACCCTTCATCTGCCCGTGGAGCAGAGCAATGCGCAGGTCGGGGAAAACCGTCTGCTGCAAGGTCTCCGCCCAGACGGAGGCGGCCTTGATGCCCAGCTCCTCGTTTTCTTCCACCGCCGGGCAGACCACGAAGCACTGATGTCCCTCCGCCACCTGCTTCCGGATAAAGGCGTTGATCCGGGGACGGTAGCTCTCCCCCACCAGAAAGGTGTCCACCGGCTCCCGTCCCGGGGGCAGCACGTCCAGAATGGATACATCCAGATCGCCGTAGAGGATCAGCGCCAGCGTCCGGGGGATAGGCGTCGCCGACATCACCAGCAGGTGGGGGTCCTCCCCCTTGGCGGAAAGGCGGCTGCGCTGTCCCACACCGAAGCGGTGCTGTTCGTCGGTGATGACCAGCCCAAGATGTTCAAAACGGGTGGACTCCGACAGCAGCGCGTGGGTGCCGATCACCACTTGAACTTCCCCGGCGGCGATGCGCTCCCGCACGTCCTTTTTCTGCTTTCCCGTCATGGAGCCGGTGAGCAGCGCCACGGATACCCCCAGAGGGACGAACAGGGCGCTCAGAGAGGCGAAATGCTGCTCGGCAAGGATCTCCGTGGGCGCCATCAAAGCGGTCTGAGCGCCATTTCTCGCGGCGCAGTAGGCGGCGGCCGCGGCCACCATGGTCTTGCCGCTGCCCACGTCTCCCTGTACCAGCCGGTTCATGGGAATGCCCCGACGGAAATCCTCCAGAATTTCCCCCACCGCCCGGCTCTGGGCACCGGTGAGGGTAAAGGGCAGGCTGTCATAAAAGGGCGCCATGTCGAAATCCGTATAGGGTTCCGTCTTTTTTTCCTTCCGGGCGGCGCGCATCAGGGACAGCCCGGCGGAGAATACGAAGAATTCCTCGAAGATCATCCGCTTTTTCGCCAGCTCCGCCTCCGCCATGGAATTCGGCTCGTGGATGGCAAAATATGCCCGCTCGGCAGGCAGAATGCCGTATTTCTCCCGCACCTCGGCGGGCAGTATCTCCTCCGGCAGGTCGCACACCGCCAGCGCCTGCTGCACCAGCCGGAGCAGCGCCGCGTTGGTCAGTCCCGCGGTCAGGGGATAAATGGGCAGAATGCGCCGGGTGGTCACGGGCTGGGACTCCGGCGCCTCGAACACGGGGTTCGTCATGCTGTAGCCGATGAAATCCCCGCTCACCGCGCCGTAGAAAATGTACTCCCGGCCATATTCCAGCTGCTGGGCGGCAAAGCGGCTGTTGAAAAACGTCACGTTCAGCCGCCCGGTGGTATCCGCCACCTGCACCTTGGTCAGGTCCAGTCCCTTGCGGATGTGGCTGGTGCGGGGAGTGTTCATCACCATGGCGCGAAAACAGGCGGGGACATCCGGCTCCAGCTTTTCGATGGGAACCAGCTTCGTCCGGTCCTCGTACCCTCTGGGGAAATGGCAGATGAGATCCCGGAGGGTGAAAATATTCAGCTGGGCAAGCTGCTTTGCCCGCACCTCCCCCACGCCCTTGAGCATTGTGATGGGGTCAGACAGTTTTGCCATGGTTACACCTCCCGGGAAAATCTATACATTACGGGCGGTTCTGAACAGATCGGCGATTTGTTCAGAGTTTCCCCTTACAAAATGAAAAAACTCCCTCCAAGCACTGCTCGGAAGGAGATATTTTCAGAGAAATCAGGCCAGCTTGTTCAGCTTCAGAGTCATGCTGCTCTTCTTCCGGGCAGCGTTGTTCTTGTGCAGGAGACCCTTGTTGACAGCCTGATCGACGGCCTTGACGGCGGTCTTGTAAGCAGCGTCGGCGGCAGCCTTGTCACCGGACACCACAGCGGCGTCGAACTTCTTCAGGTTGGTCTTCAGCTCGGACTTGTCAGCCTTGTTCTTCTCGTAAGCGATCTTGGAAGAAATGACATCCTTCTTAGAGGACTTGATATTGGGCATGGATTCCACCTCCTTCTGTTCGTTTTCCATACAGATACGCATTATAACGCCTTGACGCGATAAAATCAACCCTTTTTTCAAAATTTTTTGCCGTTCCGGGCGTAAGAAGCTTCTCCCCGGCCATCCCGCCCCGGTGGGCGGACGCCGGGGCCTGCGCGGAGAATTGTCAAGCCCTAATTTTTGCACAAAAAAATGTTCATGGTAAAATCCACGACCCGCGGAAAAGTGGGAAATCCGTCGAAGCGTGTCGGATCTTTTTATGTGAACCAAAACTGCATATCCACAGCATGCCCCGCCTGTGGAAAACCCCTGTGGAAAAACCTGTGGAGATTGTGGAAAACTCTGAGTTATCAACAGGATTTTTTGCTCTTTTCTTTTTTTGCTTTTCTTGTGGAAAAGTCTGCATATATCCATGCATATTCCGTTCTCCGCCCAAAAACGGGACGTGTTACGTCACCGTCGGAAGGAAGCCGTTACCGGAAAAACATCGGGGAAAAGTTGTCTTCCTGTAAAAAAATGCTGTCGAAAGCCATTGGCGCTTTCTCTCGACTGTGAAAAATTTGTGAAAAACCGCCAAAGAATGATTTGGCGCTTCCGGGGAATACTGGAGAGGAACGGGAATGGAAGCTCCATTTCCCAGTATCACCACACAGGAGGCTGCCATGCAGGGAAAAGTAGAGATATGCGGCGTCAACACATCGAGGCTTCACGTTTTGTCACAGGTGGAAATGGACGCCCTGCTCCGCCGTGCCCAGGCGGGCGACGAAGACGCCCGGGAAAAACTCATTGAAGGAAATCTGCGGCTGGTTCTCAGTGTCATACAGCGCTTTGACAAGCGGGGCGAAAACCCCGACGATCTGTTTCAGGTGGGGTGCATCGGCCTTATCAAGGCCATCTCCAATTTTGACCCGGACAAGCAGGTGCGCTTTTCCACCTACGGCGTGCCCATGATCGCGGGAGAGGTGCGGCGGTATCTGCGGGACAACAGTGTCATCCGGGTCTCCCGTTCCATCCGGGATGTGGCCTACCGGGTGCTTCAGTGTAAGGAAGCCCTGATCACCCGCCTGGGGCGAGAGCCGACGCTGGAGGAAATTTCCAAGGAGCTGGAAATCCCTCTGGAGGAGGTCAGCCGGGCACTGGACGCAGTGTGCGCCCCTGCGAGTCTGTATGACCCGGTCTATTCCGACGGCGGCGACCCGCTGACGGTGATGGATCAGGTGCGGGACACCAAAAACACCGAGGACGGCTGGATGGAGCATATCACCCTGCAAAACGCCTTCCGCGCCCTGAACGACCGGGAAAAGCAGATTCTCTCTCTGCGGTTTTACGACGGGAAAACCCAGATGGAGGTGGCCTCCGCTCTGGGCATCTCCCAGGCGCAGGTATCCCGGCTGGAAAAGGGCGCCATTGGCGCCATGCGCAAATCCGTCAGCGTTTCGTAGAACAGTCATACTCCTTCTTTCTGGTGCATAGGCTTTTCCAGAGGAGGGTGGGATTATGTCAATGCGATTCACCCAGCTGCAATGCAAAGAGGTCATCTGCGTCAGCGACGGGCGACGGCTGGGATTTGTTACGGACGTGCAGGTGGAAATTCCCAGCGGGAACGTCTGCGCCATCGTAGTTCCATGCCCCGCGCGGTTTCCGGGGGGCTTCGGGCGGCGGGACGATTTTATCATTCCTTGGAACTGCATCAAGCGCATCGGCCCGGACATCGTGCTGGTGGAGGCGAAGCCCGACGACTGCCGGGTGCCGAGAGGAAAGCCGGGGCTGCCAAGATAGCGCAGCCCCGGCGCAATTCTTTTCCCCGCGCCGGAATTTTTTTGCGTTTTTTGGGAAATAATGCTTGCAATTACGCGTTCCATCCTATATAATGACTCAGCATGGGCTTTGACCCGTGACATTTCAAAACCACACACCCGGGGATCGGTTGCCCCCGTGTCCGGAAGGACGGGCTGCCGGGATGATCGGGGTGGAGGAAAAACAAAAGGAGAAATTGTAAAATGGCTGTCGTATCTATGAAGCAACTGCTGGAGGCCGGTGTGCACTTCGGTCACCAGACCCGCCGCTGGAACCCCAAAATGGCGCCCTACATCTACACCGAGC